>Ga0105239_10000021_pt1 | contig 259369 bp, 201 predicted proteins | sample KBSC44metaG_FD_92761 | JGI IMG/M metagenome (GOLD analysis project Ga0105239, IMG submission 92761) | Corn rhizosphere microbial communities from Kellogg Biological Station, Michigan, USA - KBS C4-4 metaG | ecosystem: Host-associated > Plants > Roots > Rhizosphere > Soil | place: Michigan...
TAAGGAAGACGGTACAGGCAAGCGACTGGCCTTCCCCTTCCCTACAATTAAACAGAAGCTAAGCATGTAGAAAGCTTACCTTATACCATGTTTGGACGAGGGTTCGAATCCCTCCGGCTCCACGAAAGCCTCCAGCGAAAGTTGGAGGCTTTTTGCATGACTATTATCGCGAGTGTGGACGCTCGCAATTATTTTCGGTTAGGCGTGAACGCTTAACCGGGCGGGGGTTGAATCTTCCAGTTCACTTACGTTTATGTGGACACTTTGCATTTCGCTTACAAGATCTAATAACTCCTGTTTTCCAACTTTAAAATTTCTTCTGAAGACAATTTATCGTAAGCGGTGATTTTTTCTATCAAAACATCTTTTTCATCATCATTGAGATAAGTTGTTTTTTTTATAAGAGCTTGTTTACCTGATATATTATGGTGGTTTGACCAACGCCAATAATCATAATATTTAATCGGGTCCATTCCTATAGCTTCAAATTGATCCACGTTTGCCCTTCTTTTAATAGTAATTAATGGTCGGTGAAATATCGGGTCTGATATAAGACGGCTGTAAGTAACATGCTGTATTTCATCCTTAAATTGTGATAGCAACAGACTGGTGTAGGTAGGATCATTTTTTTGTAGCACTTCATCAGAGTTTCCGTATAGCATGATGAAATTATAATAATGCTTACGTTTTACTTTGAAATCGCCATTATTGCCAAAGAGCGTGTTAACCGTAAAACTACAATAGTCGGAAATAATGCTATGTTCAAATGACCGCCATTGTGTTAATTGAGAATAGCTTTGAAAGAAATCCTTTGAGAGTTCATATTTTCTTTCATGAAAGATTTTTTTTGCCGGTGCCTCAATTTCTATAAAATTGAAAAACAACTGCAAAGAATTACCGGTAATAATCAAAAAGTCAGGTTGTCTGTCCCTGGCCAGGCTTTTTATCCGGGGTTGGGATATAATAAGATTGCCTTCAATTTTAGAGTTATTGGAAACGCCGCAAAGAACGCCCAGTAAAGTTGAGGGGTGTTGTTCAAAATATTTTTGAACAGCAAGTTCGTCTTTTACGCTTGATTTCTCTTGATTGCTTACCAGTGTTTTTAAACCAGCTATACTATCTTTTAAATAATCAGCATAGTTCATCAGCTCATTTTTTTCATCGAAAAGCTGATTGAAGTTTTTAGTAATCAGAGGCATTGGGACATTTTAAGTGAATCTAAAAATACAATTAAATTAAAACATTGCCCTAAGTCATTTAATCTACTATTAACTCTCTACACCCCAATCATTGCAAGTTCTTCTTAGATTTATTCTCAAATGAATTATTTAACAACCTGGTATGAAACGATGCGTCTCTTCAAATGGACTCAAGTGCTTCGCGACCACCCATATTTAAAAAAATTGGATGCTTTAAAAGCGGAACTTGGGGGCTTTTTCCCTTCAACCGATTTTGACACTACCGAAAAACTCAATCCCCACAATTGGATATTATTTTTATGTGCAGACAATCAACCTAATTCGATTTACATCTTAAATGAAATCGCTGAACTTATCCGCTATTACAATTATTTAGGTAAGCCTGAAAGTTATCATATTAAAAACAAGGAAGGTGCTATTGATTATAGTCACCTTCAGGAATGGCTATTTGAGATTCAAGTTCATTATTTACTGTCTGGAATTGGCCTGTTCCCTGAGATTGAACAAACATATTTGTCCGAACAAGGTATTATTAAGCCAATGGATATATTGTTGACTTTGGGAGAAAAATCTTATAATGTCGAAACAACCAAATATTATGACCGCTTTAAGGAAGAATTATTGGCATTCGGGACACAAATTATTGCTCATATTCAAACGACGGCAATAAAAAGAAAATTGACACTTGACGAGATCTTTTCGGGCTATTTTGCATTCAAGGAAAGGAATGAACAAGTTCTACGGAAAAACAAATCAGTTTTTACGCAAGGGGTAAAATCCTTTATCCATGCATACCGGTCGGTAAAAGAAACAACTATTTTTCTACCCGCCAAAAAAGTAACTGACCAATTTGAGTTTCATATAGAACCTGCATTCAGCAATAATTATGAGAATGGATACGAAAAAAATCTTGATTCATTCGCTGGATATATAAAATTCCAGTTACGAGCAGACTTATACCTAAACAGGACAATTGCAAACGTAAAAGCATCAGTAAAGGAATCGATTACCGACCGTAATAAACGTTTGCTTGCTAAGATAAAAGACAAAATTAATCAGCATAAAACTTGCCCTCATTCGCTATTGATTGTGATCGCTATTGAGCAAGTTTTTACCAGCCATGAAAAAAACAGAGCATCAGCAATTGATAGTAATGATGTTGATTTGGAAGCTATTCATAAACTGATCTATGGAAAAGCTATTATTTTGTTGCTATTTAAAACACTAAAAATTGACGGTATCACTTACCACAAAATGATATTGGGCGATTTAAGGGAACATCAACCATTAATCACCGCTTTACAGAATATCGATCCTATTATATATTATGAGAAAAGAGATTTTAAAAACTGACTGTGGGCATCTAATAAAAACGTTTGTAAATTTGCTCGCGCCATAAAAAAAATCGAGCACTCACTCTATTAGACCTACTAAAAGCTTCAAGTCCTCAACAAAATGTCTATATATCTGCGTATCCTCGCCTATAGTCTATCAATAACAGGAATTACAGACAGGCTGTTTTGCCTGCGTTAAGTACTTGAAGTCCTTACAAGTGAAACGCTAATGCTTGTTTAACTTCTTACTTGCAGCCGATTTTTCCATATCCTCTATGGCATCTAATATCCCCCCCTTCTGGTCGAATTTTAGCATAGCGTAACTTCGGCTTAAAACCTTTAAGCGTCCAGCTTAACCCAAACAGCATACAATAAGTTTCAAACTATCAGATCTTTATAACTTCCAACAACGCGAAAAATCCCGCTAATTAAATTCAAATAACAGCCCATATATAAATTCATTTTATTTCCATTCCCACAAAAATAATAGTAGCTTAGCCTTTACTAATAACAACCTAGTTCTAAACCGATTCATAAATGATCAAATAAACCTTATCGTAGTTTTATGAGCCCAAAAAAGCTTTTTATCATTCCGCCGGCGGTGACGCCTGCCAATTTTGCCGATGCTATGCAGCAGGCCATCGCGCTCGAGCTGGCAACGATTCCTACTTACCTGTCAACTTATTATTCCATTAACCGGGCGCAGGACCAGGATGCACTTTACCAGATATTAGTAGGCCAGCTTTCCATAATACCGGGTATCCTTCCGGCAGACATACCCATCCTGGCGCAAGAACTTAAGGTTGATATATTGGTGTATGCCAACAAATCTGCAGCCTTAATAATGAGTGTAGCTATCGAAGAAATGCTGCATTTGGCGCTCTCGTCAAACGTTAAACAAGCCATCGTGCAGCAGGCTCCCGATTTGTTGAGCATAAGTAAAGTATTAAATTTCCCAACCCAATTGGATGGTCACGAACCCGAATTTCCTATCAATACGGCAAAGTTAACCTTGAATCAGCTGTCAACTTTTTTGCAGATTGAAAGTCCGGCGCCTTTTGTTTTCCCACCGGATAATGGCCTTGTTGACATGCAGGTGGTGCCTTATCAAACCATCGGTGCTTTTTACAACGATATAATTGCCTGTGTAGAGGCTAATTATCCGGGGCCATACGCCCCCAGGCCACAGTTACTTCCTCCGGCTCCGCAAAAAGCACGACCCTATTATTCTCAAAATTCTGTCAATACAGTTTATTATGACAGGAACCACAACCCGCAATTTGCCAGTACGGATGATGGGCAGGAGCTGATAGGCGTAGTGGATGCTGCGTCGGCCATTGCCGCTATGCAGGAAATTCAGCACCAGGGCGAAGGAAATATACAACCAGATCAAACCCGTTTAGTGTTTGATCCTGTAACCAAAATGCCGATACCTTTACCGGTTGTTGACGGCCAGGTGCATTTTAGACCGGGCGATTACGACGAGAATGGCGAGTTATCGCACTTTGCGAAATTTATGGAGATTTATAGCCTGGGCGGATACTATCAGCAAAAGTTTGCTGCCATACCCGGGCTGACTGATTTCTTTAGCTACTTTGTGATAAACCAGGGACCAAACCCAACACAAGCGGTTTACGATGCCTCTGGAAATGAGGCATTAGCCCTATGCTCAGCTTTAGGCAATGCTATTTTTACCTATATTTTGCTGATGATAGAAACCTGCTATTACCAGGAAGAAAGCACCCAATTTGCAGTGTTTATGTACGGTATTCACAAATCGATGATCTGGCTGCTCAGCGGAGTCGGAAATAATATTAACAAATACAACTACGCTAACGGCGGGCAAACTTATTTAGGGTCCCTTACTTTTGAGTACTTCCCATTCGAAAATCAGTTGTCAAGTCCAAAAGCTCAAATAATGGATTTGGTTAATAAGTTAGCCCTTGCCGATCCTAAAAATTGGGGCTGGTTAACAAAACCCCAATATGATAATTACTGGCCATCGTTGCCAGATGTAGGCCTGGATCATTCTGTAGTACCTAACGTTCCTCAAATACCTTAATATAAAGCATTACATCATGGCAGATACACCAACAATAGTAAAAGAACTTCACGTTTGCATGGGGCTTAACTCGTGCAAGGCAAACGGCTACTCAGGCACCAATTCCTGTGCAGGCATGGGCGATTGCGCTACCATAAACCACCCTTGCCACACCTTAAATGAGTGTAAAGGGCAAGGTGGCTGCGGGCTTTTTGGCACAACAGAAGAATTCTGTTTCCCTTCGCAAAACGATTGCCGTTACCAGGGCAGCTGCGGCTCGCCTATTTTGTCTTCACGTTTCGTAACACAGGGCCCCAATAAAGGGAATAGCGTATGGCAACTTGCCCGGCAACGGTTCGAAGCGCTCCGCGCCGGTACAAACCAGCCTGTTGGCACCCCTCCGGGCGGGCCTTTCGGGCCAAGTAACACTTATGTTAACGAACTGAGAGGTACAACCGGGCTGGATTACTCATCGTGCGGGCAAAGCGGCAGCAGGCATTGTTCTTATTTGGCCGACCCTGCTGAAAGAGCCATGGCTGCTGATGCAAGGGTGCTGGTTATGGAGATAACAAGCGCCGCCGAAATGAAAGAAACCCTATCAACCTGCCCGCCGCGTGTATATTGAGCAGTTACCGAATTTAGGATTAGGCTTAGGTCTTCGCAGCCGGCACTTCAATCAAATTTTGGAGGAAACGCCGGCTGTTGACTGGTTTGAAGTTATCTCCGAAAATTTTATGGATTCGTACGGACGTCCGCGGCAGGTACTTAAACAAATAGCCGAACGATACCCCGTAGTAATGCATGGGGTATCGTTATCTATTGGCAGCACCGATCCCCTGAACTTCGACTATCTTAAAAGTTTAAAGACCCTTGCCGGGGAAGTAAAGCCGGCCTGGATAAGCGATCATTTATGCTGGACGGGTGTACTCAGCGTCAACTCGCATGATTTGCTTCCACTGCCCTTAAACGAAGAGTCCCTAAAGCATGTATGTGATCGTATCAGGCGGGTACAGGATTACCTTGAACGTCCCATTATCATTGAAAACCCGAGCACCTACGCCTCTTTCAAACATTCGACCATTACCGAATGGGAGTTTTTAAAAAGCATGACCGAAGAAACAGGCTGCGGCTTACTGCTCGATGTTAATAACGTATATGTGTCTTCCTTTAATAACGATTTCGACCCGGTTGAATACATAAAAGCCTTACCGCATAACCGCATTGTGCAAATGCACCTGGCCGGGCATCAAAACTGCGGAAATTACATCATTGATACGCACGACCGCGAGGTAGTGGGCCCGGTGTGGAAGCTTTTCCAACTGGCTTATCAGCTCACCGGTGGTACCTCGGTACTTTTAGAGTGGGATGGTAATATCCCTGCTTTTGAAGTTTACCACGCCGAACTGTTAAAAGCAAAAAAATACATGTCGGCCGATTTTGATGAACTATTGTCGCAACCGCAGATTGGCGGGCCGGAACTCGTTTCTAATCCGTTAAACCTGGTTCCGCTTGAATTGACCCATTAACTCCTGCGTTAAATGGCCAAAAATACAGCTATACCCCTGGATAAATTTCAGCAATGGATGCAACACATGCTGCTTAATCCATTGCAAAAAAAAGGTATAAATCCAACCGGCGTGCTTCCATCCGAATTTAACGCCGCGTCGCTAGATGCAATAGTAAATCATTCCGGAAAACTGCCCGCTAACGAGCATTTGGCCATATACCAACGCAGTTACATAGCCAGGTTGCGCAACTGCATGTCCCAGCAATTCAGCGCCCTGGAGTATGCACTTGGTGAGGAACTTTTCAGGGGCTTTGCCGACGACTACCTTGTTTCATACCCATCAACCAGTTATAACCTGGCGGGCCTGGGCGCACATTTTGCCCAACATTTACAAGATACCAGGCCCGACACGCAAGACGATGTAAAAGAAGATTGGATTGATTTTATTATCGAACTGGCAAGGTTTGAATACGATATCAATGTGTTATTTGAGCAAAAGGCAGAGGAAGGCTATCAATTGGCAGACACCAATACCCCTGAGGATAAGCTGGAACTCTTGCCCCTTTGCGCGCTGTTCAAATTCCAATTCCCCGTCAGGTCATTCTACCTTGCCTTTAAAAATGGCGAAAACCCTGCTCTGCCTTTCGGAAACAAAAGCTACTGTCTGGTTTTACGCTATAACTACAAGCTGTTTATATACGACCTGAACCCACAGCAGTTTGAATTCCTTACCCTCCTGAAAAGCGGGATGAGTATTTCCGCGGCACAAGCCACATTTAAGCAACAAAACCAACTCGATGCCAATACATTTGATGAAGTATGGCCCGTTTGGAAACAATATTGGATAGAAGCCAAATTCTTCCGGATATAAGCAGGTAGCAGCTCTATATATAGTTTTTTTTAGCATGGTCATGGGCTTTTGCGCAATTCAAAATACCAGATGTTTTAATTTCAATTTGAAATACGCGTTTTAATAAAATATACATCCCCCTTCTCTACAATAAACAGAAGCTGAGACCCATAGAAAGCTTAATTCATTACTACGTTCAGACGATTTTCCGGGCCCTTCCGGCTTCTAGATATTCAACAACCCAGGCACCAGGCTTGTTAAAACCGGGGCAAGGATAGATAAAGCCACTTTAAAGCTTTCTATAGGAGTTTGCTTTATATTTAACACCGCGGCAATATCCTGACCTCCTCCATCCAGTTCACCCCGGGGTATTTCCTTTAGCATCATCTCCCCTTTGCGTTTCAGGCGGTAATAGATAGGCATATAAATAACAGCAAGCAAGAATGTAAACAGTAAACCATAAATATAGCCATAGTTGCGGGGTACGATATCCATATTTACACTTACCTCGCTGATGATAGCCCGCCTGTAAGTATCAGTATTAAGTACCGACAATACAATCAGCACAGAGTCTATCAGTAGAAAAAATCCAAGCTGGTTACGTAACAGCTCAAATTTAGCAGCTATCTTATTATGAGCGGCAACATCCAACCCGAGAATCGTATTTGGTAATGTGCTGATGGCCTGGTTAATCATCAATTGTCCGGCTATGGCGATAAGGGCGACACTGATGCTGGTTATGATAAAAATGTAAAGATAATCCGGGTGCCCAAGCACTATACCGAGCTTAGCCAGCACTTGCGTCGGTTTCAGCAGGTAGTTGATGTGCTGGGCATAGAAGATCAATATTCCCACCAAAATGGCTAGCAAAAAAGCCAGTAGCTGCCGCCGGCGAGGTAACTTAAATTCCCTGACGATATTATTTATAGCGCTTATGATAACTGGCAGTAAAGCCAGCGAACAGCCAAGCATCACCGAGAAAATGGCGAACCAAACAAGAATCACCGAATTATAGGCAAAGTAAATCGATTCAAAATCAAATGCTTTTCCTACACCTGTGGCAGGCGTTTTTGTTTTTTTGTCCGATACAGCGCTGACTTTCGAATCGGCGTGATGTGTTGCTATTTGGGGATGATAGACAATCGTGAGCGTATCGATGAGTACGTTTTTTTCTTTGCCGGTCCTGCCAGTCGAATCCCGCACTGTCCAGCTTTCTTTTTTATAGCCGTTTATTTTCAAATCGCTCAGCAGGTATTGAAAAGTGCCCATCATACCGGCGATGCCCAATATAATAATAACAGAAATATCAAGGCTTGATGGTATTTTATGCTGATTGGCCTCATGGCTGGAAATATTTTTCATGGGAATTAGGTTAGGAGATATAAATGTAGGGAAATAATGATTACCAACTGATAACTAATATTTAACTAATGAATATGCGTTCCGCGGTGTTCCGGGTGTTCCGCACAGAAAAACGGAACATTTTACTAAAGCCCAACAATCTCTTTCAAACTGTCCCTGGTTAATGTTTGCATGAATGCGATGGTCTTTTTATTTACTTTGCCATTAGTATCAATAACCACGTAAGTTGGAAATCCTCCCTCTGAATTGAAGGCCGTCTTTAATTTGGCTATAATTTTATCATTCACATAAATATGCGTTCCCGGGATTTGCAAGTCCCCAATTCTGTTTTTCCATAAATCTATACTTGAGCCGCTGGTGGTGCACAGGTAAATATATTCTATGGGCAGATCTTTATTTTTCTCGTGCAAATTTTTACTGTAAGGAAGATCAGCGAGGCAGGGGCTGCACCAGGTAGCCCAAAAGTCAATAATGAGCGCTTTATCGGGGAATTTTGATTTCAGGTTTAGTATAAAATCGTCAATGTTAGCAACTGTATCCAGCCTGTATAAGCTGGCATCAAAAGGCAGGCGCATTAACGGAACGCCGATGTCTGCCTTTTCTAACTTCTTTGATAAAGCTAAAACGCTGTCTATCCTTTTTTGGTTTGCCCTTGCTTTGGTTAGTTCATTTATTGCCAACCTTTTGCACCAGCTCGTTTTAATATTACTGATTATCAAAGGGTAAGAACTGGCGTAGTTATCCTTCTGCGGCTCCAACAGCGCTAATTTTAACACGTCAGACCGTTGCTGCGAATATAAGCTGTCAAATAGCTTCATAGCACCTGTAAGCGCGTTTTCCTTTTTAAAGCTTCTTTTACTCACGTTGTAAATACCCAGGTACTTGTAATACCCAACGCCATTGTTGCTTGTAAATAACGGCTGATGTGCGCTTAGTTCCTTAAAGACCTGGTTAGGCATCGTGTCATTCCAATAAGACAGGCAAATATTCCCGTAAAAATCAGACAAGGTTTCATTTCTAACGGCCCAACCATAACCTGGAAAGCCGGCAATAAATTCGCTGTCTATGTTATTCAACAGCTTCAAAATAGAATCGGTTTTAAAGGTGAAAGAATCAGCGGCGTACTTTTTTCTTGAATTGCATAGTGTGCGCAGGTTGTTAAACAAGCCTTCTTTCTGCTCCTTTTTAAAAAGCACATCTTTATTCATTACGGTATTCAATTCCCCGTCGTAACCCGTATAGGCTACCCCCTCGCCCATCATATATACGCCATCTTTGGGTACTTTTTGCGCATCTACGGTAACGGTAAGCCCGGTATTCACATATACCCCGGCGTACAGGTAATCACCGGCGCTTAGCCATATTTGCTGGTATGGCAAATTTTGATCGAGAATTATTTTTGCTGAACCGGCCGCATCTGTCTCTGTATATTTTGTAGCCTGGAAACTTCCGGCCAGCTGTACCACGGCATATTTAATGTTCACTTTTTTGACACTGTCGGGAAGGTTTTTTATTTTGATAGTCAACGCTGCGGGGCCGCGACCAGCGAGATTAGCGTCCATTTTTTTATCCTCGATAGCAACGGGCGGTAAATTTTGGGCATACAAGTAGCCGCTGCAGCACAGTAGTGCTGCGAGTAACAGATTTTTCATGATGAGTTTTTTTATTTTTTAATAGTGTGTAAGGCTTTTATTACGTTTTCCTTTTTATTCCTCGAGATAGGGATACGGGTATTGTCGTCCATGAGCAAGTAACCCGAATCTTCCTTGAGTAAACTTTTGATATATTTTATATTGACCAGGTGCGATTGGTGGCACCGGATGAAATCATAGCTGCTCAACAATTCTTCGTATTCGAAAATGGGTTTTGATACAATGATGCTTTTCCCGTCAGATAAAAAGAACTCCGTGTAAGTATTTGACGATTCACAGCGGATGATATCACCGGTATGCACAAACCTGATTTCTTTAGTTGAAGCCAGGGCCAGTTTGTGCTCTTTTTTCGCATCCTTATCCTTAATAAACTCCATCAAATTTTCAAGCTGAAGGTTAGCCTTCTTTTTGTTAAGCTTGGCTTCCACTTTACTAACCGATGCTTTTAACTCCTCCGGATCAATTGGTTTAAGCAGGTAATCAATAGCCGAGAACTTGACGGCTTGTATGCCATATTGATCAAACGCGGTAACAAAAACCACTTCAAACTGGTGGTGTGGCAAAGCCTTCAGCACTTCAAATCCGTTCTTACCCGGCATTTGAATATCTAAGAACAACAAGTCGGGATTGCTTGCCGTAATTACATTAATTCCCTCATCGGCATTAGTGGCAGAGCCTACGACAGCTACCGGCAATTCATGCTGTTTTAACAGGGATACAATAGTTTCAATATTGTTTTTTTCGTCGTCGATAATTACCGCCCGTATCATATCAGCCAATTTTTAAAATTGATAATAACCTGTGTTTCATCGCCCACCCTTTTTACCGAAAATTCTATTCGCTGCCCGTTAAGGGTTTGATTCAATAATTTTATCCGCTCCCTTGTCAGCTGAAGGCCAAATCCCTCGGTGTTATCATTTTCATTAAACCCTTTGCCATTGTCATTTACACTAACCACCATACCGTTATTCAATTTCTCAAACACCACCGCCAACTGCCCGTTTTCCTGCAGCGCCGATATGCCATGTTTTACAGCATTCTCTACCAACGGTTGTAAAAACAAAGCCGGTATTTCAAGGGCGTTGGCATCTATTTGTCCGTCCACTTTAATTTGATAGCCGAACCCAAAACGCAGTTTTTCAAGTGCCAGGTAGTTCTCCAGTATCTTTATTTCGGTAGAGATGCTGACAAATTCCTTATCACTGGCTTTTAACGAATCGCGCATTAAATTGCTGAACCCAATTAAATATTTCGATGCGTTCTGCGAGTAATTTTTGGTGATAAAACCTTGTATGGAACTAAGGGCATTAAACACAAAATGCGGGTTAAACTGCGACCGGATAGATTTGAGTTCAGTCTGCACCAATCGTTTTAAGGTGCTTTGTTCTTTTAGTTCTTTCGCTTGCTTTCCTGATCGCCATAGCAGGAAAAGAAAACCGCCGGCCAATATACCAAGCAAACTTAAAGCAGCTTTAGCCCATACCGTTTGATACCATGCCGCATTTATAGTAAAAGCATAGCTGCAAATATTATTGCGCTGTACGCTATAATGAATTTTTAGCCGGTAGTTTCCGGGAGACAGATTTTTGAGCCAAACCAAATTAAAATCAAAATCATTTATTGCCCAGCCTGTGCTGTCTTTTCCGTTTACCAGGCTGTATTCAATAATTTTCTTTGATTTAATGATATCATCCAGGTAAAAGATGAGGTTATTTTCATCATGCCGGAAGTTCCTTTTTAACTTCAATAGAACAGAATCCTTACTCCAGTCCCTCCTGTTAGTAATTTCTGCTGCGCTTGTCCATTGCTTTTTAAAAATACTTAAAAAATCGGGTAGCTGGGCAAAGGTGAATACACCGATCACCCTTGGCTGCCATTTTACCCAATAAGCCGATATGGAAGTTATGATACTATCTGGCATGCTTGCCCGGCGCACCTGAAAAGTAAGGGCATTACCCCATGAGGCTTTAAATTGCCCTAAATAAGCCGAAAACTCATCTACCTTATCCGGATCGGCAATTTTTGTCATTATATAGGCTTTGCAAAACAGCTTGGGCTTTGTCCAGGGCAATACCGTTTTTTGCTTATTCTCGATAACTCTGAACTGATAGTCGTCAACATTTTTAGGGTTGATGCCATTAACGGTTATAACTATCCCTGATGAATCAAAAATAGGTATGGCGTATTTGCCCGCGTAACCATCAGCAAATTGCACATACGATTGCGAGCCCGGGTTGCCGTACTCTCTTAACCTGGGTATCTTTTGAACTGCCTGGGTATAATTCACCGCCAGTTTATTGGAATAAAATGCGGTGATCAATACGTTTTTACCAGGATGCGATGAGTGATCCCGCTTGATATTAGGATTATCGTAATTGAAAATTGTAACGGAAAAATATTTACGAATGGAATCGCCATGGCTATCATTCCGAATGACCGGATTGACACTATCAAGGTACATTACCGGCTTTTGCGCCCGGCACCAGAGCTGGTAAAAACAGAAAATTAAGGATAATACAATACCGCGCATACGCTCCTTTTGATTATATAAATCAAAGTAAAGCTTTTAGTACGTTGTTTGCCTATGCCGATTTGAATCCGGCGGGTGTTATTTTGAATTGGGTAGCAAAGTCCCCTCTCTGGCTAGAGTTTAGCATCGCGTAACTTCAACCTAAAATATTTTAAGTTTTCAGCTTATTCACACAAACAGTAATTCACCACGCCGTCAATTCGTTTATATAAGTTATACAAAATCCCTATCTTCGAATACTTAAAGCCGTAAGCAATTTCCAGCTAATATTGCTTCAGCTTTAACCTGAACAGAATACAAAAATTCACTTATCACATACTCATGGAACAATTAAAAGTTGCTGTACTTATTTTTCCCGGCGTGGAGCTGGTTGACATGAATGGCCCGGTTGATGTTTTTTTACATGCTAACCGCGCCTACAATACTCCTTTTGATAATCCCCGGTACAAGGTTTTTACGGTTGCCGAAACGCATGCCCTGGTTGAGGCTGAGGGCAAGGCTGTGGTAATTAAACCGGCCATGTCGATTAAAGAATGTACCGAGGCGGATATCATTGTCATTCCTGGCAGGATAGCCTTTACTGCTGCCGCAGATTCTATCCCGGCAGATCAGGCCATTATCGACTGGATTGCTATGATGGCGGGTAAAGGTTCCACCATCCTGTCGGTTTGCGTGGGCTTGTATTCACTGGCCCCTACCGGGCTGCTCGACGGTAAAAAGGCGACCACGCATTACCTGGCTATGTCGTACGCCGGGAAAACATGGCCAAAAATCGAGCTAATTAAAAACGTTCGCTATGTTCACGACGGGCAGTTTGTTACCACCGGTGGCATCACTTCGGGCATCGACGGCGCCCTTTACCTTGTTAAACATAACGACGGACATATAGTGGCACAGATGGTAGCCGATATAATGGTGTATAACCGCGAGGCCCCGCTGCCGCCTTATACCCTGCTGCCACCCTACCCCAGCATGGACTGACATTAAATAACTTTAAAAACTAACATCTAACCCTTATTCACAAAATATATGATAAAAAAACACTGAAGCCCCCCCCCAGCCTGAACTAATCCCAGTCTTAAAATTGGCTGGGCAATTACCTTATTCACATGTTATAAAACTTAAACTCATGAAAAAATTAATCCCCTGCCTTGCTGTTTTTGTAATTGCTTTCCTGTTGATGAACGGATGTAACAATTCTTCCAAAAAAAACGGCGCGACGTTATCTGACGCTACGCCATCCGATACCGGTTATACGATCAATTTTAGCCCAACGCCACCGGCCGACCTCGATACGGGCGCCAACCCTAAAAAGCTGGCCGAATTTGCCTGGGAAGAATTCCTGGCGCTTAACTGGAAGTCGTCATACGATAAAGATAAAAAGCGGGATTCGCCGGATACTACCTGGAACTACCAAACTGAACCGGGGGCTTATCCGGAGCTGGACGTTTGGGAAACATTCGCCCACCGCACGGAGCTAAGGCCTTACAGCAACCAAATGCTTCCTTTTAATAACGCGCCTCATTATAGTTTTGGCGATAAAATAACGGCCGGCCCGTCGGCAATTGCTACCAGCTTTACCTTGTTTAACAACCTGGATGAAAATAATGAAATAGGCTCGTGCGATATGTATGCGCACGTAAATGTGTTTCAAAAGCAATACCAGGTGCTTTACGAGGCAAAGGTGAACAGCGCCGAATACAATTATATATTATCGAATTATCCCACAAAGGCTCAGCTATTAAGAGCTACCTCAAGAACGCAGGGTTACATAAACACCGACAGCGCCTACTATCCAAATGGAACCACCACCTGTGGCTGCCCGATAGCAGACAGCGTGATATGCCTGCCATGCGGAGGCGGTAAAACTGCCGGCACCATAGAGGTTAAAGCGGCATGGCGCCAATTAACCAAGCTGGACGACCCGACTAAGTTTTTTACCCGGAAAGTGATTTATTACACAAAGAACGCGGCAGGACAGCTTTTTTACAATAACGCTACCTATGCGCTTATTGCCCTGCACATTATTCATAAAACACAAAATTATCCTGCATTTGTATTTGCCACCTTTGAGCACGTTGATGTGCAAAAGGACAGTATGGGCTACGTGCTCCTAAACCCTAATACAGGGAAAGAAGAGGGCAAAATAATGACACCTATGCAGGACCCGATACTACCCGCCACAGCCGGTGCAACCAATTATGTACACAGCAAGCTGCCTGCAAAATCAATATGGCAAAATTACAGGTTAGTTGGCGTACAGGGGAAACCATCGAGCGACAGCACAGCCACGCCTAATTTCTTCCTTTCCAACTACGTGGTTGAATCTGACTATACCCTGAATCACTTTAACGGAAGCGGCATAGGCACCCCCCACGACCATAAGGCCAACCTGTTATATAAAGGGCATTTTTTAAGTATGGGTGGTTGCCAGGGCTGCCACGGAGTCGCACAAAAAACACTCGGAACCGATTTTTCATTTTTGCTTGATACTGTGGGCAAACCTGTACTAAGCCCGGATATCAGCAATGTTAATAATGCACCAAAACTGTTGCGCTATATCAACGAGTTTAAAGTTGCCCAGGACCGGATACTAAAACTAAAAGCGAAAAAATAGCACTGCGCAAACCAAATTGTTTATAAACGAAACGCCCGCTGCTTAATAAACAGCGGGCGTTTGTCTTCGCAGTAACTTATTAGACCACGCTCAGGTGGAATGCTTTACTATGTGCTGCCTGCGCAGTCGCTGGTGCCGTTGTCAAACTTTTAAAGGCTGGGGTTGGCGCCCCGGCAGCGCTCAGCATCCTGGTGGCATTGGCATTGTTGGTAACCGTGAACTTGGCAAATTCTGTGTCGTTGTGTTTCCTTCCATTTATCTGTACATCAAAAATGGCCCTACTGAGCTCGTCTTCAGTAAAATCTGACAGGCTGAAGGTTGCGGTAACTTCCAGGTTGGTCATGCAATTTTTGCAGGCGGTTACTTTCCAGCGGCTTAATACAGGCTCGCTTCCGATAAAAAAGCGGTTTCCGTCGATAGTTGCGAAGGCCGATAAAACAAACGAGCCGTTAATTTTTGCCCGGTTTATACCGTTAATTACCAGGGCTTTGTCGCTTTTCGGAGCAAGAGCCTTCAAGCCTCTCAATTTTGCAATGGCTTTGATGGTTTCAGGCTTGCCATCGTTATTATCCAGCGATAAGCTTTCGTATCTAAAACCAAGCTGCTTTTCAATATTTATCACGTCGGCAGAACAATAGTTGCGTTCCACACCATTTTCAACCAGCTTGAACGGGTACAAAGGCGATTCCAGGGTAAGCTGCTCTTCCTGCTCGTAGCCAACCGGTGGCTGGTTATTCACATTATTTTGGCCGGGATATACGCCGGGCCCCTCCCAACCCGGTACTGTCAGGTCAAGCTTATCCCTTGATTCATGCCTATCCTGCCACATCCAGAAAATGCGGTCGACATTGCAATGGTGAAAGAAAAAGATAGGGTCTAAACCCGCGGTTTCGTTTTCACCCATATCACCGTTAGCATCGGTTGCTGAAGCAGAATTGGCATCCTGACCGGGCGCGTTTATGCCGCCTACCGCAAGGTGTATACTGCCATGCGGAGACTCCAGCGACTGCGCCATTTTATCAGTTTTATTAAGCTCGTTCCTGGAAGTATTATTCGAAAAAGTAGTATACCAGGGATTTAACAAACACCGGTGATACATTTCATCGATACCGCCCCTGAACGAGCCCTCAGGAACATAGGGTTTGGTTGGGTCAAATCCCTCATGTATCTCCACACTACCCGATAGCCAGCCGGTTACGTTTTCATTCAGCATTGAACTGGTGAGCTGTTGGTTTATTGTGGTGGTGCCGGGGATATAAAAGGCCATATTGTAGTTTTCGCTTGCCATGCGGTCGGCGGGGGTGCCAATTAAACCTGACATAGGAAAACGCACTGTTTCGTAGCCTTCCGGCTTGGAGTAGGCGTCTTTCTCAATCCAATCGTACAGGCCTACCGGCAGCTTGAAAGATTTCAAAGGGTTTGATATGGTGGTACCATCGGAAAAGGTAAAAAATTGGTCGGTAAGTATCGACGGAACTCCCAGGAAGGTGAGCTTGCCATCCACCATGATCTTATACGTTTGGTCCCAGTAGGGCAGCATTACACTCTCGCAGCCGGGTACGCTCTGCAGCGCTTTTTCCAGCTTGTGTAAATAAACGCGATGCCAGGTGGGGAAAAATATATTACCGTGATTACAATATCCGCCCCAGTAATTGCCGTCGTACGAACCGCGCCATACAAATGGCTCGCCGTGGTATCCGCCCAGGGTCATGAATGAATTTGGGTCGTTTGCCGGGAGGTTTTTGATGAATTGCCAGGCAACCATCAGCTTTTCAAGCTCAGAAGGTTTGCCGTTATTAAAGTCATTCTGCAGTTCGATAAGTGATCGACGTACGCGTAGTGGTTTGGTTGACATTTTAGTGTGATTTATGGTTGTTGTATTTGTTGAAATTTAAATTTCAGGCGATTGTTGGTGAAGCTGTTGAGCAGCGAACCCGAGATAATGCATAACATTCCGATAATGAGCAGCCAATCTTCGTACGGAAAAAAAGTACGCGTAAAAAGAATGACTGCCGCGCCAAAAACACTGATGCCGAACGGAATGTAGCCTATGCGTGCAGCTTTTCGGTATAACATAAAAAGATGCAGCGCCAGGAATACCAGCAAAACGGGTAGCAGCCATTTCATGTAAGGCAGTTTCGCGATACCGACGCAGCCGAACATGCTCATGTAAATGGCCCAGCAGAACGGGCATTTCGGAAAAAAGGCGATGATGATGCTTAACAGCATGGAGCCTGCCGAGCGTGCCGTTCTTTTTGCTTTAAGCCATGGTGCCGGGGGCGCCTCCGGTGGTTTTGGAACATTACAACAGCACCTTGAGGCCTGCATTAAATTTTGCATAAGTGTGATATTGGTTAATAAATGGTGATATACAGCTATTGAACTTGCAATTGAAGGTATACATGATAAAGATTTAGGTACAAACGAGCCCATTGCTCATTAGTAAACATTTACAAACTACAGTTTAAACAGCAGTAGTCAGATATCCGCTAAAAAACAGGCATTGCTTATAATCGATTACGTATTGGCAATATGGGCATCGGTAATAGTGGTGACTGCTGTTTAGATTGCCATAAATTTAGGCTAAATAAATTGCAAATGAAATTTTATTTAACAATTAAATAGTGAGAATTACGCGGATAGGATATGCGCTTTAATTGTTCCTGTGTGGGGGTTATTTGTAGTCCTTGATAAGGATATGGCTGTAGTCGGGTGGTTCTTTTATTGATATTTACTTATACGTATAGCTAACCGTACTCACCGTACTAAATCCGCCTGTAGGAGCCTGGGTTCTTATGGCTTTTACGGGATTACCCGCGTCGTTATATGTGTAATCATAAACCACTGTACCGATCAAAGTTCCCGATGTGTCAAAATTATTTTCCTTTTTAATATTATGCGGTGTCGCCGGAAAATTGAACAGGTTGGTAAAATCTTTTAATTGATATACCGGGTTGCTATGAGTATCATACTCGTATTGGTTAAAGCCTAAATAATTATAGACGCCATGCGTTCTGTCCCATATAAAAAACGATATTTTGCTGATATCGCCGCCTGGAAGTGTTTCAATCTCATATTTTAGCCATGGTGATAAAGTAGTAGCGTTAAACTCACGCTCGTAAAAAAGCTGCTCGCTCAGGGTGCCGTTTACATAATTAAACAGCACCATGCTTTGCACATCGGGTGAGTTATTTTGATATACCTGGGTCCTGGTAAGCAGGCCGCCTGCATAATGTAAATCGGTGGTGAATATGGGAGACTGAAGCTTTGCCGGCACGCCATTCTGATAGCTGATACTATACGGGTAAGCATTGGAGTCGGCAACGACGATGAGCTTAGCCAGGTTATTGGCCGCATCATATTCAAACTGGTTATTATTGGTGGAATCGCCCACTCGCACGATCCGGGCCCCTGCGGGCGGCGGGTTATTATTGCCCTGGTTTTGTGGTTTTGTATGATCCTTTTGGCAACCCGAAAATATTGCCGCGCCTAAAAACGACAGCAGGATAAGGCTTTTAAATTTCTTCATTTCTGTGATTATTGGCAGGTATTAATAAATAAACCGGAGCGTAACAAAACCATCGGTGCCGGCGGCCAGGTTGCGCCGCAATGCCGATACCGGGTAGCCGTTGTTATTGTATGTATATTGATAAGTATTATCCTGGTTTACAGTACCGTCAGGATAAAAGAATTGTGCTTTGGTATAGTTATGCGGGCTTACCACCCTGTACAGTACCGCAAAAACGTCGCGAAAACAATAAACAGGATCGGTATGCGTATCGCTTTCGTAAAGCTGGTAACCTGCCGCAGTAAAGGCGCCGGACGTAATATCCCACAGGTAGGTATCAGAGCGGGTGATGTCGCCGTTGGCATCGTATTGAAAATCTATTTTAGAACGCGGTTTTATTACGCTGCCGCCATAGTTGGAATAAAGGAGTGATTCAGTAACGTTTTGCCCGTCATAAATAAATTGATAATACCCCTGGGATGCCGGGTTGCCGTTGATGTAACTATCGGCCCGTGTTAACAGGTCGCCATTGTAAGTGAATTTCCAATAACCGTTGCCCGTAGCAATTTTGTCTACTTTTCCGTCGGCCTTATAGGTTAGCGTATAATCGGTGCGGGCTATGTCGTTAATATCGGTAATGCGGGTTATCTGTCCGGCACTGTTATAATTAAACAGCGTATACAGGTTTGGGGCATATTCATAACGGGTGATGAGCGGTCCGTTATTTTTAACGGGCTGCGGAAGGTTTTGGTTGGGCAAGTCTTTTTTGCAGGATGACAGGGTAACCAGCAAACCGAGCACAAACCCAGCTTGCCTTATACAATGCAATATTTTCATAGGTGGATCTTCATATACACCCGCAATACGTCAGAAATATATTGGCGGGTTGCCCGGTGTAAACAAAAATGTTACCGTAACTTACAGATAACAAGGACCACGCAAACGCATGAAAAGGAAATTCGGTATTTTAAGCACCGTTAGCGCAAGTACGGCCAATATATAATCACGGCACACGCCACCGCAAAAAAACAAATTACCAGCACAGCTCCCGAGGCCAGGTCTTTTACCTGCCCTATTAATAGGTCCTGCTCTTTGGTAACGCGGTCGGCTAGCTTTTCGATGGCGGTGTTGAAGATTTCGGCTGTCCATGCCAGGCCAATCAAGATTAGGGTGATCAGCCAGTCAGTCCGGCTAATTTTTAATAAGCAGTTTACAGCGATGACGGCAATAGCAGCGACCAAATGAAAAAGCATAACGCGCTCATAGCGAAAAGCCAGCCATACTCCGCGTATGGAATAGCGATAGCTTCTAAGATGTTCTTTCAGTCTGTTCATCTATTTCTTTTTATCCAAAAACGTGGGCCAAATAAACTATAGCATAACTGGCTACGCAAAGTAGTCGATTACCATCAAGCCGGGTAAAGATATTTTGTTTTTCGGTGTCATCACGTAAAACATAAGCGCCTAATATCCAAAATATAGCGGAAAGGCCAATGTCCATAAAATCAAACCTCCCATTTGTAATGTGGAAGAACTGGAGTATTTCAAGCCCGCAGCAAAATATCAGGGGAATAAATATGCAATCGAACCGCTGTTTATACAACTTTATATAGTACGGCTTTGACGTAAGCGTAATGCAAAATATCCAAAACGCTTCCGGCAGCGAATAGATGACTATATCATTCAACGGTAATGCGCTGACGATATGCGCTTTTAGCCGGGTATACGTATTTAACGAAATCACATGTACAAGCATCTCGTTAACCAAAGTCCGGCTTGTGCGGTAAAACACATAAATAAACAAGCCTGCGAGCAGTGACACACAGATCAAAATGTACTTCTTTCTCACTTTTTGCAGTAGATTAAAAGTTTGAAATAGGCTCCCAGGCCAAAATGAACTTCTTTTAAAAGGTTGAACTTTTCTATCGCGGCCATCCCCCCTATTCGAAAAACCGATTTGAAATGCAGCATTTTTGAAATCGCGCCAAAGGCATAGTCGATATATTTGAGCCAGCTATTAGGCGTAAAATGATTAAGGATAAACATTTGTCCCTGCGGTTTTAATACCCTGGATACTTCGCGCAGCAATTGCTCGGGGTTGTCTGCTACCGCGATAACATGCGAGAGCACCACATAGTCGAATTCACTGTCATCGAACAAAAGCGCTTCGCCATTCATTTGTATGAGCTTTACATACCTGCCACCTTTCCTGCGAGCGGTTTGGAGCATTGCTTCTGATGTGTCGATACCGGTTATCCGGTGTTTTTTATAGCGCTGCAGATGGGAACCGTTGCCAACCCCGATCTCCAGCAGATTACCTTCAGGCAGCATGTTGATCTCGTCAAATAAAACTTTCTTCTGTGGTTTCAGGAAGACATCCACCAACGGATAAAAAAAGTAAAATTTGTTGTAAAAAGATTCCGTTGGCTTACTCATCGCCACAAAATTATTAATTTACTTTTAATTACAAAGTACTTTGATAAATTATTAAAAAAGATTTTTAATAGTGAATCAGGTTAGGTTTTATCTATATTGCGGTACTTAATACCAAATCATAATGAGAGAAATTAAAATCCGTCCGTTGGCCACTGATGAAGAGTATCAAACCAAACTGGACCACGCCACCAGGTTCCTGGGCAATGGCGATCAGGTAAAGATAACGGTGATGTTCAGAGGCCGGGAGGTTGGCCATCCGGAAAAGGGTGAAAAGATATTGCTTGAATTCGCAAAAGATTTAGAAAAATACGCAAAGGCCGAATTACCGCCTGTTTTTGATGGCAGGCAAATGTGGTTATTATTTACGCCGAAAATTGTTGCGTGATATTGTTGTACACCTACGTGCCGCATACAGCATGGCGGATCGACTCATCGAATCAACCCGCCATGCTTATATAAATTCGTTAATTTTTCTGCTGCGATAAAAACGTGATCAGCGAGGCAAACTCATCGTACGATAAGGCATTAGCCATACCCACCGGCATCATTGATGTTTTCAACTCTTTACGGCTCAATATATCCGATGCTTTAACCGTAAAAACGTTTCCGCCTATGTCGCGCATTACCACTTTATCGGCAGATTCCTGCTGAACAAAACCGGTATAGCTCTTGCCTCCTTTGGCGGTTATAACTATCGTAGCAAAACCCTGGGCTATAGATGCACTTGGCTTCAATATCGACTCGGCAATTTGCTGACGGGTCATGATAGAGCCGATTTGCCCCATAAATGGCCCTTTCAGTTTTTCGCCGCGGGTGAGGCTATGGCAGGCAACACATCCCTGGCGGCTGAACAAAGCCTTGCCGTTTGACGGGTCGCCTTTAATTTTTTGGATAGCCAGCATCACGTCTTCGATTGACGATTTGCCGATTTGCCCTTTTTTACTGCGGATTTTTTCCAAATCAACTTTTACTTCTTTAGTAGCTGCCACTTTTTCTTCGCCGCCGAATATGGTGATACCCATTTGGTGACGGGCGTTCAAATCTGCATAAAGCTGTTTGCCGGCAAGTGTCGACTTGGCCCACTGTTTTTTCAGGAATGCTTCAATTTTGGGCGAACCTTCCCATGTTATGCCCTTGTAAACCGGCCCGTGCGAATCAGGACGGGTACCCCACCACCACGAAGCATCATAAGGCGCCTCTTTTTTATAAAGGCGGGATAGCGTTACCAGTACCTGTTTCCTTTCAGCCGCGCTTTTTGCATGCGGGTATGCAGCAATCAGGCCGTCAACTGCTTTGGTATCGTACATATAACGCAAGGCCCATAGGGCAATCGTTGAGTTTGTTGTGCCGATGGCGTTTACACAGGCATCCACGGCGTTCAGGCTTACCAATGCCCTAACCGCAAGGTGCGGCGCTACTATGGCCTGGTTTGGCGTAGCATGCGGGCCTTCTACATTTTTGGCAGGGGCCACAAAGCTTGCTGGTACGGGTGTATTGAGCAACGCTTTAGCTGCTTCCATACGCCCCAGCCTGTTTAATGATACAATTGATGCAACCTGCACGCGCGGCGATGGGTTTTTGAGGCCCGCAAGAAAAGGTTCAATAGGCACGTTTTGCAGATCTGCTTTCCTGTCTGTAAGCGCTTTAAATACGTATTCTTTAACGGTATTATCTTTCGAAAGGTCAATTAAGGTAGGGATGGCTTTGTCGCGCCTTATTTGCGCATAAGTATAAATGCCAGCCACCCTTGCATACAAAGGCATGCTGCCATCGGTTGCTACCGACAAGGCAGCCCTGGCCGCTTCTTCTGCAGGGCGGGTTAACAACTCCTGCGATGCATTCAGGCGGGCTACAGCGCTTTCGGAATTCAGGAGGGCAGCCAGATCAGCAACAGAAGCCGCTTTAATATTAGGGAACGCCCTATAGGTCCAGCCATCAGGCACAGCGCGCACCACGTAGCCTTTGGAATCACTGCCGGAATAACCAGCTCCATCCCAGGCTGACATATACAGTCTGCCGGAACCGTCGACATCTAGGTCGGTAATTTGCGGCAACTGGATGAAATCTTCCTCTTTTACCCGGAAGGTCGGACCGTCCGGCGTTACGCGGTCAATAAATAGCTCGTTACGGCCCCAGTCGGCGGTCATGGGGACGTGGTTATATTTTGCAGGCCAGCCGGGTTCGTCCATAAACAGGGAACCTGTGCCGGAGCCACCGCCCAGATCGGCCAGTGTAGGTATGATCTCGTCGGTAAAGTGCTGAAATAATAAAGGATACCCATACTCGCCCGACTGTATATCGTGCGAGAAACGGATATTCCAGCCACCGCCATCATTGGTATTATCCCTGGTGAATACGTTCATATAAGGGTCGATAGCCACATCATAAATATTGCGCGTACCGTGGATGAAAATCTCCATCTCGGTGCCGTCCGGGCGAACACGCACGATACCGCCGCCAAGCATTGTCATCTTTTTGCCGCTGCGGTCGATGGCATCGTGGAAACCGAAGTCGCCTACGGCAATATATATCCAGCCGTCAATACCCATGCGGATGCCGTTGGTAGCGTGGTCGGTGCCGCGCTCGGCCAGCATGTGGGCGTTGCTGATGTGCTCTATCAGCGGCTTCGGCGGACCATCGGCCACGCCGTCGTTATTTTTATCCTCAAAAACCTCCAGGTTCATGCCGCTGGCCTTGCCGTTGGTGAAAACCGTATGCAATACAAACACCTTATCCCCCATTACCAGGATGCCGCGCGGGTCGTCCACATCGGCAAAGTCGGTATGCTTGTCCATTTTGCCATCGTTGTCGGTATCTACCAGCTTAATAATGCGGCCCTTGCCGGGGTCTTTACCCAAGGAGCCGATCATATCCACCCCCACAAACACCTCGCCCGTTGGCGCCGTAGCAATACAGGCAGGACTTGGCGTAAGCTCCGGTCCGCTAAACGGCGTAACCGTAAGGCCGGCCGGCCATTTTACCTGCGACATAAATTTGGCCGCCCTGATTGACAGGGAATCAGCAGTTTGGGTTTGAATTGGGTGTTGTTTGGTAGTCCCGAAGTAGTTGTATGTGCCGAAAAACGACACCACGACAAACAGGATGATAGAAGATTTCAACATCTGTAAATATAAATTGCGGGTTTATAAAATTGGTTACCAGCGCCTGCGAAGCGCATGGGTGCAAGTTAAATAAAAATAACTGTATGTTTAACAGGAAAAAATTAATTGGTAGGTAACAATGGGGATAGATTCCGGCGATGCTAAGCACCGGACGGATTACCTGATATTTATACAATTTTTTTGCACAGCAGAAAAATCCTGAACAACATCCCACCAGGTTGATTACTCCATATTGTAATAGTCCGGCAACGAACGCCTGGTGTATCAAATACGAACAATTTCGTGGATTAATTATTCATAACAATCTAATAATCAGCAATAAACACCTGTGGCATTTTGTTTGCCAGTGTTTAGCGGTAAAATAACCAAGGGCCTTTACGTCTCTTTATAACAACAAGAATAAATACACCCCTAAAGCATATTCTTATGATCAGAAATTATGTTAAGATTGCGATCCGCAACCTTCAAAAGCAAAAGGTATTCGCTTTTATCAACGTGTTTGGCTTGTCTGTAGGCATCGCCTGCTTTAGCTTATTGATATTGTTTGCCATTAATGAGTTCGGCTTTGACCAATTTCACAAAAATGCGCCTGACATTTACCGTCCCTATGAATGGGACAGGCTATCGTTGAATCCCGCCGGTTATACTGACATTGGCGGCTCGAGCGCTGCAACACTCGGCGAAGCGATGAAACAGAATTTACCGGATGTAGTAAACTTTGTACGCATTCAACTGCCGTTTGGCGAAAATCTGATCCGCATCAACAACCAGGTTAACAGGGCGCCCCTGACCTTTGCGGATCCTTCTTTGTTTTCCGTTTTTAGCTTTCCGCTGAAGTACGGAAACAAATCCACAGTTTTACATAGCAAAACAGATCTTGTGTTAACCTCATCACGGGCAAGGCAATTGTTTGGTACTGATAACGTAATTGGAAAAACGCTCGAGATACAATTGGGCACCAGCTACTACCCTTTCCGCGTTTCGGCCATTGCCGAAGATGTGCCTGCCAACTCAACTATCCGCTTTGACGTTATTGGTAGTTTCTCATTTATCAATTCATACCGGGCGGACTACTTTGATATAGGCAATAACTGGCGTCCTATCGTCAGGCAAACCTATGTGCAGCTCAGACCGGGTAGTACGCTGCCTGGCGATGCCGCACGCCTTGCTTCGTTTATGCAATCATTCGACAAGAATTTTGCCACTAATGTAAAATCCTATGTCGCCCAGATGAAAAAGTCGGGAGTAAATTGGAAGGAGTCCGGTTTACCAGTAAGCCTGCGTATGCAGCCATTGTTAGCTATACATACCGACACGGCTTTTAATGGCTGGGGATTTACCGATTTTTCGAAGATTGACCCTAAGATTATTTGGGTGTTATTGTTAATTGCAGGTGGGATATTGATGATCGCCTGCATTAATTTTACCACGCTGGCTATAGGGCGTTCGGCAGGCAGGAGTAAAGAGGTTGGTGTGCGCAAAGTAATTGGTGCGGAAAGAAAGCAGATCATTTTCCAGTTTCTTAGCGAAGCACTATTATTGTCAGCTATCTCCACCATCCTGGGGCTTCTGCTGGCAAAGATGCTATTGCCCTGGTTCAATCAACTGGCCGGGCGCGATCTGCATTTTTCATTAAGCCAATACCCGCAAATGCTGTTATTATTAGCGGGGGTAATGATAGTAGCCGGGCTGCTTGCCGGAATCTACCCTGCGATGGTTTTATCAGCTTTCAAGCCGGTTGAAGTTTTAAAGAAGAAAATAAAAATCGGGGGCTCTAACTTATTTACCCGGTCGCTGGTAACCTTTCAGTTTGTTTTATCTATCGTTTTAATTATTTCCACCATTTTTATACTGCAGCAAACCAGGTATTTGATTAACAAAAATCCGGGGTTTAATAAAGAAAACGTAGTAGCCATTGATGCGTCTGATGTAGACCCCGGCAAAGTATTGCCGTCGTTTAAGAATTACTTACTTAATCATCCGGAGATCGCCGGCGTAACAAGCGCCGCAGCGGGTTTGGGCGCGGGACAAGATCTGTTGGGCTATTCAGATCACGGCCTCAATGCTGCGGTTAACGTAGTTGACCAGGATTACATCAAAGTACTTGGAATGCAGTTGTCTGCCGGAAGAGACTTCAGCCAGGCAGCGGCCAATGACACGATAAAACGAATAATTATTAACGAAGCCATGATGAAAGCAATGGGATGGAATTCTTCGAACGCTGTCGGGCAGATCATAAATGGTTTCCAGGGGCGCGATGCACACGTTATAGGTATTGTTAAAAATTTCAATTTTCGCCCTGTGAGCGAAAGAATAGGCAACCAGATTTTCCTGACATCACCGGATAAGGGCTATATACATGCCTATGTCCGGCTAAAAGCCGGCGACTTACAAAAGTCGCTGGCCATTATCCGGGATGCGTGGGCAAGCGCAGCTCCGGGTGTACCTATTAAATACACCTTCCTCGACGAAAACATCAATCACTATTATGACAATGAGCAACGCTGGAGCAGTACTGTTACCTGGGCCGGCGGCATATCCATTTTCCTTGCCGGCCTCGGTTTACTCGGATTAGCCACACTTGCCGCAGTCAACCGTACTAAAGAAATAGGAATCAGGAAGGTGCTTGGGGCATCGGTTGGAAATGTGGTTATGCTGCTTTCGAAAGATTTTATCAGGCTGATCATCCTGGCTTTTGTTATAGCAACTCCTTTGGCCTGGTATGCTATGCATCGATGGCTGCAAGGTTATGCAGAAAGGATTGATATGGGTTGGTGGGTGTTTGTGATAACAGGCGCAGGAGCTATATTAATTGCTTTTGTCAGCATCTGCTCGCAATCTATAAAAGCTGCAATTGCGAACCCGGTAAAAAGTTTAAGAACTGAATAAAAGATGATAAATAACGGAGTGGAAACACAGGCGCCGTTGGGGTTTGTGTACAGCAAGCATCAAACAAATGCTCATTGATAATCAGCATGTTCCGCAGTGTTCAAGGTATTCCGCGTGCGAAAACGGAACGCTTTTGCGATGTACGCCTCCGGACGGCATTCCGGAAGCGTCTGTGACAATTTAGTGGAACGGGGTACCCAAAATAATCAAACACCTTATTATCAGATATTTATAAAGTATTAAATATTTAATCATTTGATAATCAGCGCATTTAATAATGTTCAGTGTGTTCGCGCAAAAAAAAATGAACACTTTGGCGGGCGCGCAGCTATCAGATTGCCGCAGTTCAACGCGCCCATCCTCCTGGCCTTAGCACCCATCACCGATTCGAAATGTCATGGCTACTTAATAATTATTTAAATAATTTCACCAAAAGGAAAATAGCCATTATTTATGCGTACCTTGTGACCTTATTTTAAAAACAATATAATGCAAGGAACAGTAAAATTTTTTAATGAGACTAAAGGTTTCGGATTTATCGCACCCAGCGATGGCAGCAAAGAAGTCTTTGTTCATTCTTCAGGTCTGATTGACAACATTCGCGAGAATGACGTTGTTAGTTATGACGTTGAGCAGGGTCGTAAAGGTCCAAATGCAATAAATGTAAAAGTAGCTTAAAAACACTATAAATTATTGTGAGCATCTTCCGGTTAGGAAGATGCTTTTTTGTAAATATACTTCTTAAAAGCGGACTGCCTTGTAATGTAATTTCGCTGTTTATAGATACCTTAGTAAAATAATTCACTTAAATTAAAATATGGGTAAATCCACAGAAACATTCAGTAAAAAAGAGCGCGAAAAAAAGAAGCTCAAAAAACAACAGGATAAAAAAGAAAAGGCAGAAGACAGAAAAGCTGCCGGTGCGGGAAAAAGCTTTGCAGATATGATGGCCTATGTTGATGAAAATGGTAACATAACATCAACACCTCCGGACCCTTCCAAACGCCGGAAAATAGTGGCAGAAGATATACAAATCGGCGTACCTAAGCAGGAAGATATAGAAGTTGAAGTAGTACGTAACGGAATAGTTTCATTCTTTAACGACACTAAGGGTTTCGGCTTCATCAGGGACCTGCAGACGCAGGAAAGCATTTTTGTACATGTTAACGGTACAACGCAACAGATTAAAGAGGGCGATAAAGTTACTTTTGAAGTAGAGCAGGGACAGAAGGGCCTTACTGCCGTGAAAGTGGCGAAAGCATCAAAATAAATACGCTGTAAACCTTTAGCATAAAAAACTATTGCAATACGGTATCTGAAAAGCACCGGCTAAAAGCGGGTGCTTATTTTATTCCTTTGCGTGTAAGTCGCTGCACGTTGCTTACTTATAAGGTTTAAAAAATCGGGCAATTGAGATCAACCAGCGATCAAAACTTATTTTTATTAATTACCTCCATAAACTTCTCCCTGAACTTTTCGCTCACCGGTATGCGTTTATCGGCAATGTAAATATGGTTATCCTCAATTTTGCTAAGCTGTTCGTAATTAATAATATATGAGTTGTGCACTCTTATGAACGGAGACTGCAGCTGCTCTTCGATATCCTTTAGCCGGCGGTAAATCAGCATTTGCTCGTGTATCGTGGCCAGCCTCAAATAGTCTTTCTCTCCTTCAAAATACAGGATGTCCTTTAACAATATCTTCCGTAATATTTTTCCCGACTTTACGAAAAAGAACATCGGGGCCTGTTCAGTATTTGGCAGATAATCAGGCCCCGGTTTTAAAAAATGTGCTTCTATTTTTTGTACCGACGCCAGGAAACGCTTTAAGGTAATCGGTTTGAGCAAATAATCTATTGTCTGAAATGCGTAGCTTTCAACCGCGTACTCGGAATAAGCCGTGGTAAAAACAATTTTGGTGCGCGGCGGCAATAAAGTCGCGAGCTCCATTCCGGTGAGTTTAGGCATATTGATATCCAGGAAAATAAAATCAACCTGGTTCATTTTTAAGAATGCAAGCGCTTCCAGCGCGTTATAGCATTTGGCTTTCAGCGTCCAGGTTGTGCTTTGCTTTATCAGCAGTTCAACCAGGTCGACAGCATCAGGCTCATCGTCAATAATTATACAGCTCAAATTCATTAAAGCGGGATTTTTAAAAAGGCCCTAAATAATTCTCCTTCGTCATCAATAGTCAGCTCAAATTTCTCTCCGTATAGCATCCTGAGTCTTTTTGTTAAATTAATAATCCCAAATCCCCCCGGCTGCTCCCTGGCTGCTGTATCAATTTTACGGTTGCTGGTTTTAAAAAGCAAATAATTATTTTGCTGTACGAGTGATATACTCACCAGGTTCTGTTGTTGTGATTTGTCTATTCCGTGTTTAAAAATATTTTCCACGAAGGTCATGAGCAACATGGGCGGAATGCGAAGTTCGGGATTAAACGCTTGCTCGAAATCAACATTAACGCCGTACCTGATGCGAATTCTTTCAAGCTCCATATAGTTTTCTATGAACGCCACTTCGGTGGATATCGGCACTTCGTCCTTCGGACTTTCATCAACAAAATACCGCATAATGTCTGACAGGTGTTCGATAAGCCCGGCAGAAAGCGGGTCAATTTTATACACCCTGTAATAAATACTATTGAGCGCGTTAAAAAGGAAATGTGGCTGAACCTGCGATTTGAGTAAATTAAGTTCTGCCTGGCTTTTTTGCAAAAGGATCTCCTCGGTCTGTTGTTTTAAAGTGAAATAAGCAATAGCAATACGAAAAACCAGGCTTAGCACGTATATCAGCATTCCGCCTGGCACATAACCGAGCAATCCAAGTAAAGTTATAGGTCTTGGTTTTGTGAGCGAGAAATGCTCATAAAGTGTTATAGTTGCATAACCGCGCAGCATTCCGGTCACGATCAAAAAAAACGCCACCAGCACGCCATACCAAACAAACTTTCTTTTCTGATAAAGCGCGGGATACAGTACTAATATGTTGCCATAAATAATAATTGCGTACGAGCTTGTGTTGACCAGCGTGTATATTGCCGATCTTGGAAAACCATCCATCGGCAACAACGAAAAAAAAACCAACAATAAAACAGCTACCCATATAAGTAGCTGGAGTTGAATTGTGCTTGGCTGGCGACCACATTTCTGCATAATCAAAATTACCAACCTTTTGCATCTTCCTGCAGTATTTCCGGTGATTGGCCTGTAATTCTCTGCAATTACCCTGAAAATTCAGACAACCGGGTAAAAAGCCTCCAAAAATCCAATTGTCGAATAAATGGCTATCGCCACCGGGAATAACAACAGCCCCGTCGAAAAGATTATTGAAGCGGAATTGTAAAAGACAGCTTTGCTCATAAAAATCGAGTTCATGAAATCACTTCAATTAAAAATAGCGGCGGTTGGGTTATTATTGCTGATTGCCGTTAGCGGATATGGGCAACAGCATATTAAAATTTCCGGCACAATAACTGATTCGCTTACGCACGAGCCTATCCAGTTTGCTGCGGTAGCTTTATTAAGCCAGCAAAGTAAAGCCCCTGTTAGGGGAACGCAAACTGACGCCAGCGGCAATTTCGTTTTTGAGGATGTACCTATCGGGACGTTTATCCTGCGGGTAAGTTATGTTGGCTACAATGATATAAACAGTGAAGATATCGTTGTCAGTTCCGCAACCGGCGGCTTGAATTTAGGCTTACTGCGAATGGCAGAATCAAAGAACAACTTACTGCAGGAGGTTGTTGTCAGCGCAAAAAAAGAAGCGTTCAGAAATATCGACGGTAAAAAAGTATTTTCAGTTAACCAGAGCCTTGTCAGCAAAGGCGGTAACGCGGCGGACTTGCTGCAAAACGTCCCCACTCTGCAGGTTGACGGCAATGGCAATGTGAGCCTCCGCGGGTCTGCCGGCGTTAAAATTCTTATCGACGGTAAACCTTCTATTATTGCAAATGGCGATGTTGCCCAAATTCTTCAATCCATACCGGCCAATTCTATCGAAAGTATAGAAGTGATTGCCAATCCTTCTGCTAAATATGATGCCAATGGCGAAGGCGTTATCAATATTATCCTAAAAAAGAACAGCAGGCCTGGCTTAAACGGTTCCGCAGATATTGGCGTAGGAACCCGCGATAATTATAACGGCGATGCCAACCTGAGCTATCAACGGGGCAAGGTGAACATATTTGCTAACTACAGCCTCAAGAATGGAAATACTTACAGCACCGGGATTCAGCACCTGACATTTTTAAAACCCACAGATTCAATTCGCTATTCGACAGAAACCTTTCCATCGGTTACCCGGAATAAAATACAGTTTGCAAAAGCAGGCATCGATTATTCATTTACGCCAGGGCGCATATTAGGCATATCAGCCAGCTTCAACTCGCGTAATACCCATCGCAACGAGGTTTTGGATTTTACTAATTTTGGTGTTGATAACACCCTTATACAGTCGTACAATCGCTACAATACTATCGATAATAATAGCCATAGCTATGAATTCGACCTGGACTACAGTCAGCATTTTAAAAAACCTAAAGAGGTACTAACATTCAACTTCGCTTACGCGCATGGCAGCTCTACAGATTATCAGGGGTATAATTCTTATTCTAATAGTATCAACAGCGCACAAGCGCCGGCTATGGATAATCCTTTAATAAACGACATAGCGAATAATGCCACTAACTATAATATACAGGCCGATTATGTTTTACCTGTTGGTAAATCGGGGCAATTTTCAGCCGGTTACAAAAGCCAGGTCACCCTGGGCAATAATGACCAATATGCGTATAATGTTTTGGGCGCCGGCAAAACTTCACTTTATGCTTTTACCGGTTTTTTCAGCAGCAATAACCAGGTACATGCCGTTTATGTGAATTATAAGGGACAGGTCACTAATTTCAGTTACCAGGTGGGATTACGGGCAGAAGACGGTCATCTTAACGCTACTTTAATGAGCTATGATGCAAATAACCTGTTATTTGCTACCCCTGTGAAAGTACCGGTCAAAGGCTTCTATCCAAGTATACAGCTAACTGAGAAGCTTAGAAATAACAGCCAGCTGCAATTTACATTTAGTAACCGGGTTTTAAAGCCAATTGGACGAGAGGTAAATTCTACGATTGATTTTTCAGATCCGGCGAATTACTATGAAGGTAACCCGGGCTTAAGGCCCGAAAGCATTAATAACCTGGAATTGGATTATAACAAAACCTGGCAAAATATATCCATAACCTCCGGCATATACTACAATAGGGTCAGCAATAAGATTCAGCATGTTCAAACTACGCCGGTTAATGACGAAACAACCACGATACCTGAAAATTTAAAACGCTCCACCACCACAGGGCTTGAGCTAATCGGCCATTTTGACCTATTAAAAGGTTGGGACTGTACCGCCAATGCCAATATTTTTGAGCGGGATAATGAAGCCGCGCCGCAGTTCGGTATCGCAGCCAACAACGGACTTAGCTGGAACGCCAATATAACCAGTAATATAACACCCTTGCAAAGGTTGTCATTTCAAATCCGGGCAGATTATCGCGCACCGGAGATGATCGTGCAAGATAAAAACCGGGCGGTTTTCGGTGTAGACGCAGCAGCAAAGTATGACTTTAGCGGTAACGGGGCTTCGCTGAGCCTTAATGCAAATAATATTTTCAACACCCGGAAAGGAGCATTTTTGAGAAGCAGCGACGATCTGCTGCTCGACTGGGAACGCCGCACGGTGAGTTCCAGGGCTACGTTAACCTTTTCCTGGCGCTTCGGCACGGGTTCTATTGTTGCAAAGAAAGATTCAAAACAGAATAAACAGATTGATGAGGTGCTGTAAACAAAAAGATCTTCATTCGTTCTTTTGGTCAGTTTAATTAAATCAGGCATTGGAAGGTGCCTGATTTTTTAACAAATGGACCTCATCAAATCGTACGAAGAGATTTTTCCTACTGTTGACGATGATGTATTTATTGATGACATCCGTACTCCCCTTGAATATAAACAATACCTTAAGCATGCTTCGGCAGACGAATTTTATACGTTGTATAACTAATTTGTTACCCGGCACCAACGGTTATTAATCTTACGGTAATACTATCTTCAGCTATAATTCAAATCTGAGCTATATGTTTGAGGCATGAATAGAAAGCATTCCCGTATGGATATCCGGGGTACCCCATTGCTCTATTTATCGCTAACGCCGCATAACGCGCATCGCCTGCACCGCTTTCTAAAAGCGTTTCTTATCATTTATGGCCTATTGCTCTCATCTTATTCCATCGCCCAAAAGACTGACAGCGTTAGTAATACTCCATCCCCATCAATAACCACAATAAGCGGAGTGGTGGTTGACGATGCTACAGGCCAACCGTTACCATTTATCGAAATAAGTTTTGCTGGTAGTAAATTTGGAACAACCTCTGGCAAAGACGGCAGGTTCGGATTGAGCGCGCCCGGCAAATTCAGCCAGGCTTCGTTTTCCTATGTGGGATATCAAACAATAATTAAATCCATCAAAAGCGGTCAGGCAAACGTCCTTCGGGTACAAATGCACAGCAGTGAAACCCAATTAAAAGAAGTTTCTGTCGTTTCGGGGAAAAAACCGCGTTACCGGAACAAAGGAAACCCGGCGGTCGAGCTGATACAGCTGGTTATCGACCATAAGCCGCTAAACCGTATGGAAAGTACCGATTACCTGCAGTACAACCAATATGAACGGGTTAATTTATGGGTGGTAAACCCACCTGCCGCCCTTCTGGACAATCGGTATTTTAAAATGTACAAGTTCATGCTCGACAGTACGAAGGCCGACGGGCAATCGAAAGCCTTGTTGCCGGTTTTTGTCAGCGAAAAGCAGTTTCAGTATTATTACCGCAGAGACCCGTCAAAATCAATCCGTGTTTTAAAAGCGCAAAAGGAGATGAACGTGCTGAAGTTTATTGATACCGCCGGATTTGAAATCATCCTGAACCGCCTTTACGGCAATAACATCGATATTTACGAAAATAATATATTCATCGCCAACAAACAATTTCTCAGCCCCATTGCCGACCATTCCCCCAACTATTATAAGTTCTTTATTACCGACACCATTATAACCGCTAAAGAAAAGCTAATCGAGCTGAGCTTTACTCCCCGCGAGAAAGCCGACCTGCTTTTTGAAGGCAAGCTGTTGGTAAGCATGACAGGTGACAATGCCGTTAAATCATGCGAACTGAAAATAAACAGGCAGGCCAACGTCAATTTCATTCGAAGCCTTAATGTTCGTCTCGATTTCGACCAGCATTCAGGCGGCCGCTACTTTTTGACTAAGAGCGATGTTAAAGCCGATTTCGGTATTTTAAAAAAGAAAAGCGTTGGAACTTTAGGCGAACGAACGGTTTTTTACTCAGACTACCGGGCTAACACCCCGCAAGACGCCAAGTTTTACCGGGGCAACGAATTGCAAACAGCCGTCGATGCAAATAGGCCCGACACTGCTTACTGGCTGCAGCACCGCCCTGATACGCTTACCGCGCAACAGGCCAAGGTTTATCCATCCATAGACAAGCTGGAGAAAATGCCGCAGTTTAAACGGGCAACCTGGATAGCCTCTACCCTGAGCGGCGGCTATGCCAAATGGGGGCCGGTGTTATTGGGGCCGCTGGGCGACATCTATTCTTTCGGCAGCCAGGAAGGGTCGCGTTTCCAATTCGGCGGTCGCACTACGCCCGAATTGAGTAAATCGGTTTATTTTGAAGGCTTTGCCGGTTATGGCACAAAGGACAGAACCTATAAGTATAACCTGGCTACTTATTTTTCATTAAACCAAACCGCCTTTTACCGCTATCCCAACAACTATTTAAAGCTCGGCTACATATATGATGTCGGTATTCCCGGGCAAAATTTCTCAGCTATTGATCAGCAAGAGGCGCTGGCGTCTTTCCAGTCGGGCACAACTTACTATTGGCTTTACAATAAAATCGTAAGGATTGATTACGTAAAGGATTTAGAAAATCATTTTTCATACAACATTGCATTCAGAAACTGGAACCAACGCCCGGCCGGCGCATTAATGTATCAATACAATCGCCATAGCCATATTAATGTACCTGATTTAACCACAAGCGAGGTAGACCTTAGCTTCCGCTACGCGCCGCATGAGCAGTTTACCCAGGGCAGCGTGTACCGACATATTATCCACGGCAGATACCCTATATTTAACATAAGCTTCAATCACGGCTTTAAAGATCTATTGGACGGTGCATATAACTACACCACTGTACAGGCCAGTATTTACAAGCGTTTTTATTTATCACAGCTGGGTTACGCAGATATAACAGTACTGGGAAGCTACCTCGCAGGCAAAGTACCGTTTCCGTTGTTAAACATCAGTCCCGCAAATCAATCTATTGCTTACGACCCTGACGCCTACAACCAGATGACCTACCTGGAATTTGTAAGCGACCATTATGCCGGGATAAATATTACTCAAGGCTTTAACGGCTTTTTTCTGAACAAAGTGCCCTTAATAAAACACCTGAAGTTGCGCGAGTTTCTATCGGCCAAAGTGCTGTTTGGCGGTGTGCGCGATGAAAACAACCCACATTATACGGCTAATTTATACCGGCTGCCCGCAAGTATCGGCGGCGCCAACGGCACCTATCCCTTAGGAGACAGGCCCTATATAGAGGCGGGCCTTGGCATCGGCAATATCCTTAAATTTATAAGGATCGACGGCATAAAAAGGTTTAACTACCTCGACCATCCCGGCGCTCCGCGCTATAGTATAAAGGTGAGTTTGACGCCGCACCTGTAAAACACGTCAATTACGTCTTCACTTTATCCTTTCCAAATTCGCGATAAAATGCGGCCGCCATGTTTTACCACCGTCCTCTGAGGTCGCCTCTTCAAATTTGTGGCTATTGGGTACAATTTCCGACCAGGTATCTTTTATCAGCACCATTTTTCCGTTATGATTAACATAGCTAAACAGCTCACCACGGCCGTCTTTAAATTCACCCATGGTTGATGTTTCAAGGGTACCATCGGCGCTGCTGGCAAAGGTCTGGCTCCATTGATGCGATTGGGGATTGTATAGAAACAGCGTCGTCCCCTCGAAATGGCCGCCGGGGCCATCGGCCTCAATTTCTTCGAGGCTGGCGCGTCCGTCCCAGACCTTCCTTACGGTCACCGTGCCTTCCATCTTAACCCAGTTGGGCTTACCATTTGCCGGGCCTTGCAGGCTTTGTATATGCGTCCGCCATTTACCAAAATTGAAATCAAAATCATGCTGCCCGTCGCGTGGCGCAGTTGTTTTGTGTGCCGGCGGATGCTGTTGTGCGGAACCGTCTGACGGGTTGAGCGAGGTCAGCAATATGGCGCCTGGCAATACTATTTTCAGTAATAAAAGGATGCTTGTATTTTTCATGATGTTTAAAGAATAAGTGTGTTAAAATAATTCCTCGTTAGGTGGTGTAAGCCCCTTTAACCGAAAGTACATTGTAGTCTGGCCGATGTGATGAGTTTGGTGCTCGAATATTTTATTCAATAAGGTGGCTTTAGTCATCACATATTTATCAAAAACTTTCACCGTATCCTGGAATTGCTCCGGCTTCATGTTTTTGATATTGGCTATTACGAAATCATACCCGGCCATCACCGTTTTGATAGTTGTCGCTTTCGATTTATCGGTCGATTTTGATGCCGCCCCCGGCTCGATTGGGCTTTTTAGTCCGCCGGCCAGCGGGGCCAACTCGTAATTCGCGTCGGTAAAGTGCAGCATGTGCTCGGCGAAGGTCCTGCAGTCTGGCGTTGGTTTAAAGGCGTAGTTTTCTTCGGGCATGGCTTGCAGGTAGTGTAGGGTGTAAGTTTTAGCCCGCTCCCAGTCTTTAATCATTTGTTCGCCGCTTTGCGCTTTGACCAGCATCACCAGCATAAAAAGGGCTGCCGACAGAATAATTTTTTTCATTGTTTCCTCGTCTTGGTAATTGTGTGTTGATTAACAGGCGCAAGGTATTTTAATTAGAATCCGGAAAATTGGATAAAATCGTCATTGGGAAGTGATGGACGATTTAGGAGATGGTAATTGTTAGATGTATTATACAAACCACCCGCAAGGCAGGTAGCCATCAAATTTTTGCGATTGTATAGTCTTGGAATTGGCGTTTCTACGGCTATCTACAGGCTTAGCCCTGAAATATTGCAAGGGCTGCACGCCTGAAAATTCTTTAAATTCCCGGTTGAAGTGGGATTGGTCGTAATAATTGCATGAATAGGCAAGGTTGGTGAGGCTGGGGAAACCTCCCGCGCAATACCTGTCTTTTACGGCCTGGAAACGCGCTATCCGGGCAAAGTATTTTGGAGGGAAGCCTACAATCGCCTTAAATCTTCTTTCAAATTGTTTAACTGAAAGTCCGGATGCTTGCTGCATGAAGGTAATATCTACATTGCCTGCATGCTTCACGGTATGGTCTACGAAATGTTGTATCGGGTCTGGTCTAAGGCTGGAGACTTTTCTTAGGAGGAAATCCGAAATCATAATTATGCGCTCCGCTGCATCAACTGCATTGTATACCCGGTCAGCAAGCTCCGCTCCTTCCGGCTTGAATAAATCCGCAAAGTCATACACCTGGTTTACAACCTCGGTTGCCGGCATGCACAGCAACTGATTTACAGCATGGGCATGTAGGCGCACACCGAAAAATCCGATTTTATTTCCAACTTCAAACCTGCTGTGAACGGAATGCTGAAAACGCATGCGGGCGCTTTGCACGGAGTAATTTTTGAAGCCCTCGTTGTATTGAAAAATAATCTCCGGGCAATTATCTGCCATTAAATAATAATCGCGGGGAGTGGTTTCGTCTGTACTACTTTCCAGCGTCCAAAAACATTGCACCAGGCTGTTGAGGTGTACGGGCGGCGCAATTATTTTATATTTCATTTTACAGGCATTTCAAATACGAATGTATGCAAAATTATTTTTCCGGTGTTACCGTCAGCTTGCGCATTACTTTAACCAACATATCTGCAATCACTTTATGCCCTTTATCAGAGGGGTGCAGCCCGTCATAAGTCATATCGATTGCATCAAGCGGATACGGATAATCATCAGCACCCGGATTGTAAGGCATGCCAACATATTGAGGGTACGTGCAGTTTTTATATTCGCCGGTTTTGGGGTCTTTTAAGCGGCGGAATTTAACGGCATTTTGAACGGTTATCCCGCTTTTGTAATAGAGATCGACCAGCTTGAAATTTTCTGTTTTGGCGATATTTTTAATCACATCGGCATATTCGGATAAGAAGTGCCCCGTTTTATTAGCCTTATAGCAACCATAGATAATGCTGGTGGAATCATTTACATCCACAAAATCCGTGCGCTGCATCGGGGTGAGCAGGATGATGTTAGCATTACTGTTAAGGCTTCGTAATTTATTGATGATGGTACGGTAGGCGCCATAAACCGTTCCGTTGCCGGTGTTGTTGCTGTAGTCGTCAAGAATTCCAATAGGCAGGCCTGTCCACCAATCGTTAGTTCCGAGCAGGATGGTATAAATATCAGCCTTGGTGATGCCGATTTTTTCGATGTTATCCGCCATGGTTTTTGCTGTCCAGCCGCCGTAGCCCTGGTTGGTAAAATGTATATAAGGCAGCTTTTCAACTACATCGTCCATATAGCCATGGGTAAGCCGATTCCTGGTGGCCCAGGGCTTACCGTTATGGTAAGTGATGGAATCGCCAATGGCTACCCACGTGATTTCTTTTTTGGGGATAACAAATGCTGATAATAAAATAAAAACGGTTAACAGGAACAGCCTTTTCATAGTCAAATTTAAGAAGCTTATTTAATATAACGCTACCGTGAAAATCACTGGATTTCTCTATCTTACCGCCAGAATCCGGACTTAAATCTATGTCTGGCCTACCCTGGTTAATGGATACACGTTCAAATAAATGTAAAAACTGCGGTGCGGATGCAAAACTCATAGGAGATATACTAAAATGTCCTTATTGTGGCAGCACCTACAATTTACGCGAGACAAAGGAGCAGTCTGCGCCGGCATCTGTCAATCCACGACCGGAATATTACCCTGTTCCAGCAAACGATACCGGAGCCAAGAACCGGACACAAGGCCGCGCGGTGGCTTTCATTGTGGTGGTAATTGTTATCATTTTAATAATTGCCCTGGCGGCGATTATAAAAGATACAAACGGTCAACATACCGGCTCATATGCTGACTCAACCAACGTGGATAGCTCGACTATAATAAAACAACAGAAAGCCGACAGTGTAAAAGAAAACATCCGCAAAGCCGCGATTAACAAGGCTATAAGGGATTCTCTTGACAAATCCAAAGTTGAGGCGTTAGCATCGATAAGTGTGGACGCTGCTACATTCAAAAAGCTTTATAGGGCTGCCCGAAAAAAATTCGACCAATTTTCGAATACGACTGATATCTATGATGCCAGCTCTCCTCAATTTATTGACATGAATGGTTTTTTTATCTATATCGACATAGATAAAATAAGTATGGAACTACGGCTTAAAGCCCAGTATACGGCCCAGGACTGGCTTTTTATTAAAACGATGACGATTAACGCCGATGGAGAAAACCTCAGCGGTTTCGGCCGGAATTTTGAAAAAGATAATGGCAACGGCCTTATCTGGGAATGGAGCGATGAAACGGTTTCAGATTACAATCTCTCCGATCTTGCCAAAATTGCAAACTCAAAAAAAGCAAAAATTAAATATGACGGCGAGCAATATTACAATGTGGTAAATATTACAGTTGGACAAAAGGCTGCGTTAAAACGACAACTTGCTATATACAAAGGATTGCTACTAGGTTACAACAAGATAAAATAACTTGCTGCATCGGCCGGTTTTGAAGTACAAAAACAAGAAAATCAAAATCTCGGAACCCAGGTTATACGCCGATGTCGATTTTGACAATTCTTCCTGTTGGCTCATCCCCAAATTAAAAACTGGACTACCGCTCTCATCCTTCCGGGCCATAATTTTGATGTATAAAATTAATCGAAATGGAAAATCAAATTATATGCAGCACCTGCGGAACTTACTTTCCCGCAGCATCAGTACCCGAACTTTGCACCATTTGTAACGAAGACCGCCAATATATACCTGAAGGCGGACAACGCTGGACGAAACCTGAAGACCTGAACAGCAAGCATAACATCGCCATAAATCAACTTAAAGAAAACTTTTATGAGTTGGAGATTTCTCCCATGTTTGCCATTGGTCAAAGGGCATTGCTGGTGATTTCGGAGAGCGGGAATGTTTTATGGGATTGCATCCCGATGCTGGACGAAGCGACTGCCAATTTTATTAAATCCAAAGGCGGGTTAAAAGCAATCGCATTTTCGCATCCTCATTATTACAGTAACATGAATGATTGGGCCGATGTATTTGATTGCCCAGTTTATATTCATGAAAACGATGAGCCCTATATCGTCCAAAAAGGCCTGCATATCAAACTTTGGCAGGGTGAAGAATTAGCGCTATGGGACGGGATAAAAATCCTGCTGATTGGCGGGCATTTTGACGGCAGCAGCATTTTGCATGTACCTTTCCTATCCAAAGATGGTTCGATTCTGTGTGGCGACACATTATTCCTGTCTCCTAATAAAAAGCATTTCTCGGTAATGCGCAGCTATCCGAATAAAATACCGCTGCCGCTGAGCGAAATCAGGCGGATAAAGAAAAGGTTGGAAAGCATACCCGCGGACACTTTTTATGGATATGTGAAAGCACAGAACCTGGACGCTGATGTTAAGCAGATTTTTGAAGTGTCGATGGAGCGGTATTTGGCGTAATGGTTAGCAATGTCTTTAATACCCGCCAGTTGTAAATAAATTGCTTTCCTGTTGGTGTATTTATATATTTATACACCGATGATGACGAGTTGCAATAAACGGCGTAAAATGCGTTTTAAGCTATCAAAGGATATCCTTAAAGCATGAAAACTCTTCTCCGCATATTTATAATTATTTCCGCGGAACTTCTGTGCGCTTCGCTCAACGGCCAGCCTTTTTTAGCCGACCAGCTTGGTTACGTGCGCGATGTTAAGTTTAAAGATTTCATGAAAGCGAAAGGCTATTTGCTTGTCGGGAAGTTTTACTCCCGGCGGGTAAGTACACGCTACGGAGATGCCGATGACATAGTTTTGGCCAGGGCTTATAAAGGTGGACGGGAAGTTTACATTGGTCTAAATGGCAAAGAAGTGGCCTATGATCCTGTATCGCCAATTATTTTTGACCCATCTTCTGTACCGTTAATCGATGACGACGAACCCGAATCCAGTGATGGCTATACAAAACGCCATCCATACGTGGAATTTTCAAAAAATGGCAAATATGGCACAAAAAAAAGGGAATCGGATGAGATTGGGTTAGCGCCCGTTTACGATAAACTGTCGTACGCCCGTAAAGATTTTTTCTATATAAAGCTTAACAATAAAGTTGGCATTGCAGCCGCATCGGGCCTGGTGGTAGTAAAACCAGACTACGACAGCATTAAATACGAGTACGATTATTATCCCCGTCCGCAATATTATTATCATACATGGCTTAACGGCAAAAGCGGTTATATACAAAAAGATTTTAACGAACTATTGGCGCCCTTTTTTGACAAAGCTGAACGGATAAATAGTTTATCAACATTTTTCATCGTCACAAAAAATAAAAAAAAGGGATTATGGTCGCTGGGCCGCTTGTTGATTGATACTATTTATGATGAAATGTATGTTGAGCAAAAAAAACGAATCATCGTAAAAAAGGGAAATTATACCGGAGTAGTCGACTCTGCGGGACATTTTTTATTGAAGCTGGAGCCGCAAACGTTAAACTCACAATGGCCGTCGGGGCGTTTTGTTATTCAAAAGAATGATAGGTTCGGGCTGCTCGACCGGGATTTAAAACCTATCATTCCGCCGGTTTATAACGAAATTATTGATCGCCACGAAGACGTAATAACGGTAAAAAAAGGAAAGAAATATGGAGCGTTTGATAGATATGGCCGTCTTGTTGTGCCCATTAAATTTGATGAGGCCTATTATGCTGCCCCTTTTATTATTTGCTATAACCGCTGGGACCGCTTTATGCAGGCTGCTTATTACTGGGACGGTAAAATCACAGCATCGCTAAAGCGCCAAACCCTTTATCCATTTGGTAATACACTTGTTCGCGGTATTGGCCGCAGTTGGCAACTATTGGATACAGCAGGTAAAAAAATAAAAACGTTTCCTTACGATAAAGTAATAGTAGACGATGGTTATTTAATAGTTGAAAAAAACGGCAAATATGGTGTCATCGATTCAGCAGGAAACAAATTAATACCAATAAGGTATCATTTGGTCGGCGATCCGGATCGGTACCCGCTAAGCGACGGCTTTATCGAAATCAAACGGGGTGGCAAAGTTTTTACTATAGATTTATATGGCCATGAGCTACCCGGCAGTTACCCGCAACCATCTTCATACATGAACGAGTAATTCCGGCACCCGGTTCAGTTGCTAACGTTGCGACCATAACCGCCATTTGTGGAAAACCACTCATAAAAACAAACATTTTTATGACCTAAATCACTAAACCTTAAACCAAAACTTCGATATATTTGGATACTAACACTAAAGAAACCAAATTATCATGGAAAACAACACCCTTCATTACGCATCAGAGCATCATCCTAATGCTGCCGGCAAGTGCCCTTTTATCGGCGGATTGATGAAACATAGCGCCGGTGGCGGCACACGCAACCGCGATTGGTGGCCTAACCAGCTTAACGTGGCTATACTCAGGCAAAACTCTTCCCTTTCCGACCCGATGGACGAAGGCTTTGATTATGCCGCAGTGTTTAAAACACTTGATTTGAATGAAGTAAAAAAGGACATTAACGATGTGCTGACTACCTCGCAGGATTGGTGGCCGGCCGATTACGGTCATTACGGTCCGTTTATGATAAGGATGGCCTGGCACAGCGCAGGTACCTACCGCATTGGGGATGGCCGCGGTGGCGCAGGTATGGGCATGCAGCGTTTCGCCCCGTTAAACAGCTGGCCCGACAACGCCAACCTGGATAAAGCGCGCCAGCTACTATGGCCGATAAAACAAAAATATGGCAAAAAGCTTTCCTGGGCCGATTTGATGATATTAACTGGCAACGTTGCACTGGAATCGATGGGTTTTAAAACTTTCGGCTTCGGCGGCGGACGCAAGGATGTTTGGGAATCATCAGAGGATGTGTATTGGGGCAGCGAACGCGAATGGCTGGGCGATAAGCGCTACGAAGGCGACCGCGAGCTTGAACACCCGCTGGGAGCAGTTCAGATGGGATTGATATATGTAAATCCTGAAGGCCCCAACGGCAACCCCGACCCGGCAGCTTCCGCACGGGACATCCGCGAAACATTTGGCCGCATGGCGATGAATGATGAGGAAACAGTCGCACTTATTGCGGGCGGACATAGCTTTGGCAAAACCCACGGCGCTGCGGATGCCGGCAAATATGTAGGCACGGAGCCTGCGGGAGCAAGTATTGAAGAGCAAGGCCTGGGCTGGAAAAATACATTCGGCAGTGGTAATGCAGGGCATACCATTACCAGCGGCCTGGAAGGCGCATGGACAACTACACCGGCTAAATGGAGCAATAACTTTTTCGAGAACCTGTTCGGCTTTGAATGGGAATTGACGAAAAGCCCTGCAGGTGCTTTTCAATGGAAGCCGGTTGGCGGCGGTGGCGCCGGTACTGTGCCGGACGCTCATGATCCGGACACAAGTCATGCCCCAACCATGCTAACCACCGACCTTGCCTTAAGAGTCGACCCTGCTTACAATGCAATTTCGAAACGATTCCACGAAAACCCCGACCAATTTGCTGATGCATTTGCACGGGCATGGTTCAAGCTAACTCATCGTGATATGGGGCCAAAAGTGCGTTACCTGGGCAGTGAAGTACCTGCAGAAGAACTAATCTGGCAAGACCCTGTTCCAAAACCAAATACGCCGGCTATAGACGAACATGATATTGCAACGCTAAAAGAAAAACTACTGAATTCAGGCCTATCTATATCAGAATTGGTAAGTACAGCCTGGGCTTCGGCTTCAACCTTCCGTGGTTCAGACAAGCGCGGTGGCGCCAATGGCGCCCGTATTCGCCTGGCCCCGCAAAAGGATTGGGAAGTAAATAATCCCGCCCAACTGGCCAAAGTATTGCAAACATTGGAAGGTGTACAAAACGATTTCAATGGTGCAAATAGCGGCAAACCAGTTTCCCTGGCCGACCTGATTGTTTTAGGCGGAACTGCTGCAGTTGAAAAGGCAGCTAAAAATGCCGGATTCGATATTTCCGTTTCGTTTACTCCCGGCCGTGGCGATGCATCGCAAGCGCAAACAGATATAGAATCGTTCGATGCGTTGGAACCTGCTGCTGATGGCTTCCGCAATTATTCGCAGGGCCGTTACGCGCATAAATCAGAAGCGCTGTTAGTTGATAAGGCACAGCTGCTGACGCTCACCGCGCCGGAACTAACCGTGTTAGTTGGCGGTTTGCGCGTATTAAAAACCAACTTTGATAACTCCAATCATGGCGCGTTAACACATAGTGCTGAAACGTTAAGTAACGACTTTTTTGTCAACCTTCTCGATATCGGCACTAAATGGAGTGCAACTTCGGAGGCCAAAGACTTGTTTGAGGGCCGCGACCGCAGCACCAATGACCTAAAATGGACCGGCACCCGCGCCGACCTGGTATTCGGCTCCAACTCAGAGCTGCGTGCCATTGCAGAGGTATATGGCAGCAGCGATGCAAAGGAAAAGTTTGTTAAAGACTTTGTAGCAGCTTGGGCCAAAGTAATGAACCTGGACAGGTTTGATTTGGATTGATATCCTCAGAATCAACGTAAAAGGTGGGCTTAACGGCCCACCTTTTTATTTTTTATATCACCACGGCCAAATTTGAGAATCCTGCTTAAGCCTGTGGTTCGTTAGTCTCCTTATCTGGTGGATTAATAAACTAATCTGCTTAAAATCAATACTATGAACGATAGACTATAAACTACTCTTCACCGGATCATGCAGCATATCGCTCATTTCGATGATTTTGTTGTCTATTTCACCAACGCATTTGTTCATCATGCGGATACATTCAGGCTGGTCCACAAGGCCCTCTTTTTCAAGATTCATTAAGCCCTTAAGCGTTGCAATAGGCCCGCGTATCTGGTGCGACAGGTATGAAGAATATTCTGAGAGTTTCTTATTTTTTACCTGGAGGTCTTTTGTACGTTCATCAATTATTTCTTCCAGGTGATGATTAATACGATCGAGGTTATCTTTTTGGCGAGATACTTCAGAATTAAGATTGGATAGCTGGTCGTTTGTCTTGGCTTTACGTTTTACGTTACTTACTAACAGGCCTACGAGCACCAGTAGCAGACCGGCAACAATGGTAACCGCCCAAAACTTTATACGGTCATTGGCCTGGCGCTCAAGCAATACCTCTGTTTTCCGTTGGGCGTCCTGTTGCTTTATTTGTTCCTCCATCATTTTTATTTGGGTGGAGTTGCCCTGCTTAAAGTTTACACTGTCCTTACTGTAAATATTGCGCAGATACACAAGCGCCTTTTCATAATTTTTCCGTTTCGATTCAAGCTGATAGCTGGTATACTCAAAATCCGACTTCATCTTGTCGCTCTTGATCATGTCTGCATAAACCCTGCCTTCCTCTATCGCTTTCTGCGCTTCGGTGAATCTCTCCTGGGCAATATATTGTTCGGCAAGTACCAGGTCGATACCTGCAACTACTTCGTTTAAATCCAGTTGATGAGCTTCCTTATTTGCTTTCAACAGCAATTCTTCCGCCTTGTCATATTGATGCAGGTTGAAATACATCAAACCTTTGTTCTGCATCAGCTGAACGATGTTGGTAGAATCTTTTAGCTTATTGTAAAGTACGCTGCTCTTTTCATAGTAGCTTAACGCCTGGTTAAAACTGTTTTTATGATAATACACAGTGCCCATGTTATTATAGGCGCCGGCCATTAAAGCATCATCCGAAATCTTTTTGGCGATATCGAGCGCTTTGTTAAAAAAGTCAAGAGAAAGGTCGTAATCGGTGTAACGGTACAGGTTGCCAATATTACTGTAAATCTTCCCCTGGCTCGCCAGGTCTTTAAGCTGTCGAAAGTAATTTAAAGCGGTGGAGTAATTTTTTATCGCTTCTACCGATTCATCAAGATAATAGTGGCCAATCCCTATCACACGGTAGGATTCGGCCATGCCGCGTACATAATTAAGCTTTTTGGCCATCGCCAAAGCTTTCTCGCCATCGGCTATGGTTTGTTCGGGGCTGGTTAAACGCATATCAAACCCCTGCTTATTCAGCTTTATTACGCCGGCCGTATCACTTGCAGCAATGGCTTTCGTATCGTCGGCAAAGGCCGTGCACGCAAATAAAATACTGAGTATAAGTAATAGGAATTTGTTCATCGGGGTACTCTTACGTTCAAAAGTGAATTTGGGTTTTGTTTTATTGCAATTAGTTATTTCGGAAAATAAAAATCGTCTCGGTTAAAAAAGCCGCCACTTTATTTGTTTTTTTAAAAAGTATTATCTACTTTTGAGGCTGATAAATTATTTGACATCGAAGTCAGATTGATAAAGGATTGATAAGAAGGGTTTTGTTTAAGGTGTTTTAGGCCTTATTACGTAGCTTTCTCTATTCTAAAATCAACACTAACTTCTTGAAAATTAGCACTTTGAAACAATGGTATCTTTCATTCGGATAATTTGCTTCGTCCGGATGTTTTGTCTTCTCTGTCTGAACGTGACACAGATCGACAGCGCGATTTTATAACATACCGTTGCTTCATTTAGCCATTAAACCGACTATCGCTAACCTTCTAAACTGATGTTTTTTACGCTTTGTACGCAAAATCTTTAAAAAAGATACGTGTAGATACAACTAATTTATCAGCACAACTAGCATACAATAAATTAGCATATCATTAAATTTTAAAACAAAATCGTTAAACACTCAGTATGAAAAAATTACTATTTTCAGCAGTAGTAGTTTTAAGCGCAGCATCTCTCTCAAGTTCTATGCACGCTAAAAACACAACTGCAACTCAAATTGTTGCCGACAAACACAACACCGGCAGCTCTGATTTCTCAGACAAGCACAACACTGGTAGCTCTGACTTGTACGACAAGCATAACACCGGCAGTTCTGACTTTGCTTACGACAAACACAATACCGGTAGTTCTGATTTTTCAGACAAACACAACACTGGTAGCTCTGACTTGTTCGACAAGCACAATACAGGCAGTTCGGACTTGTTCGACAAGCACAACACTGGTAGCTCGGTTTTGCTTATGACAAGCATAACACCGGCAGTTCTGACTTTTCAGACAAACACAATACCGGTAGCTCTGACTTGTTAGACAAGCACAACACTGGTAGCTCGGATCTTGCTTATGACAAGCACAACACCGGCAGCTCTGATTTTTCAGACAAACACAATACCGGTAGCTCTGACTTGTTAGACAAGCATAACACTGGTAGCTCGGACTTAGCTTAATTTTAAGCTTCGGTGCGGCATTTAACTGGCTAATTTTAGCCATACTTGCTGTTCTGTGCCTGATTTTTATACTGATAAACAAATAATTACTAAATAAGTGAATAGCTCCTTGAAAAAGGGGCTATTTTTTTTGTCCCCCCGTTGTGTACTCCGCCCGCAAAAACATGCGGGTGCAAAAGGTTTGTAGCATGACAAAACTTATATTTGCGTCAAATTATAAACTATGCAACACATTAAAGAATATATCGAACAAAACAGGGAACGCCTATTGGATGAATTATTTGCTTTACTGCGTTTCCCTTCGGTAAGCGCCGATCCAAAATACAGACCTGACGTATTAAAAACCGCTGAATTTGTGGCACAGAAGCTTCGCGCGTCAGGTGCCGACAAGGTTGAAGTATGCCCAACGGACGGATATCCGATAGTTTACGGAGAAAAGATAATCGATTCTTCTAAGCCTACAGTTTTGGTTTATGGCCACTACGATGTACAACCACCAGATCCACTGGACCTTTGGAAAACTCCGCCATTTGAACCCACTGTTCGTGATGGTAAAATTTATGCGCGCGGGGCCTGCGATGATAAAGGGCAATTCTACATGCATGTAAAGGCATTTGAGCTAATGATGCAAACCAACACGCTGCCTTGCAATATCAAATTTATGATTGAGGGTGAGGAAGAAGTCGGTTCAAATAACCTCGGCATCTTTGTAAAGCAAAACAAGGAAAGGCTTAAGGCGGATGTGGTGCTGATATCAGATACCTCCATGATTAGCATGGAACACCCATCGCTGGAAACAGGGCTGCGCGGCCTCTCCTACCTGGAAGTTGAAGTAACCGGCCCTAACCGTGATTTGCATTCGGGTGTTTATGGCGGCGCTGTAGCCAATCCGGCAACCATCCTCGCTAAAATGATAGCCTCACTGCATGATGAGAATAACCACATTACCATTCCGGGCTTCTATGACAAAGTTATCCAGTTAACCGAAGAAGAGCGCAAAGCGATAAATAATGCGCCTTACGACGAAAATGAATATAAAAAGGACCTTGAAGTTGATGAGCTTTGGGGCGAGAAAGGCTATACCACGTTTGAACGTACAGGCACCCGCCCTACACTCGAAGTTAATGGCATTTGGGGCGGCTACATTGGCGAGGGCGCCAAAACAGTTCTGCCGTCAAAAGCTTTCGCAAAAATTTCCATGCGACTGGTTCCAAACCAGGTATCTGACGAAATAACCGAATTATTCACCAAACACTTCGAAAGTATTGCACCAAAATCAGTAAAGGTAAGCGTTAAGCCACATCATGGCGGCGAACCGGTTGTAACCCCAACTGATAGCATTGCGTACCGTGCAGCAGAAAAAGCAATTACAGAATCATTCGGCAAAGCCCCCATCCCAACACGCGGTGGTGGCAGTATACCGATCGTAGCGTTATTTGAGGCAGAATTGGGCCTTAAAACGGTATTAATGGGCTTTGGTCTGGATAGCGACGCACTCCATTCCCCCAACGAAAAATACGACATCTTTAATTATTACAAGGGGATTGAAACTATCCCGCTCTTCCATAAATATTTTGCGGAGTTAAGCGCGGAATAATGTTTACTGGCAGATCTGCGAAGCTTTTGAACCTTCGCAGATTTTGCAAAAAATCGCCTAACGGTTAATTATTCTGCGCTAGTAATTAAACCGAACTTCCAAAATCCGAAATAAAAAATTATTTATCTGCAATATATTTCCTAATTTACATGGAACAAATCGGCCTATTCCATGGATAAATTTTACAGCCTTTTCCGTACCCGGAAAGGATTAATCGCCGCTGGTATCTTCCTGATACTGGTACTTTCAACCATTTTTATTATTGCCCGTGGCCACAAAAAAACGACTATCGACCCGGAATTTAGCAAGTATATCGAGTCGTACACCACGGGCATCATATCGAAGACAAGCACGATAAAAATCAGGCTGGCCAGCGAGGTGCAGGTTACCCATGAGCAAAACGGTGCACTGAGCGATAATGTATTCAGCTTCTCCCCTTCCATAAAAGGAAAAGCGTACTGGATTGATGCGCGAACCATCGAATTTCGACCAGAGGGAAAGCTTGATCCGGATAAAAGCTATTCATCGGAATTCAAGCTTGGCAAAATCATTACCGTTGAAGGCAAGTTTAAGACGTTCAAATTCGGCTTTCAAACCATCAAGCCCGATTTTACCATCACTTTCAATGGTTTACAAACCGCCACCTCAACATCGTTAGATAAAATGAAGCTGACCGGGGTGATACAAACCGCTGATAACGAGGAGTCGGCAAAGGTGCAGAAATTGCTAAGTGCAAACTTTGTAAACCCTATAACTATATCCTGGGAACATAACCCGGTTGCCAAAACACACCGTTTCGTGGTAACCCAGCTAACGCGCGGCAATGGCACCATCAACAAGCTTACTTTAAACTGGGATGGCAGCAGCCTGGACATCAACAAGCAAGGCAACCAAAGTTTTGATATACCTGCTATAGGCGATTTCCGCGTGCTGGACGTACGCGCTGTGCAGGATAACGACCAATATGTGCTGGTACAGTTTTCCGACAATATTCTGGTGGGTCAAGACCTGACCGGATTGATAAGCCTGAGCAATACCACAAGCTCGTCATACACCATCGAAGGTAGCCAGGTAAAAGTATATGGAGCGGAACAGTTGCAGGGCAACTATACAGTAACCGTGAATGAAGGCATAGAGAATATTTCGCATAAAAAGATAACCAAAGCCTATACAGCAAATGTATTTTTTGAGAATAGCCTGCCGGATGTTTCTATACCGGGTAAAGGTGTGATTTTGCCAGATTCCGGTAGACTAATGATGCCTTTCGAAGCCACCAACTTGAATGCAGTGGATGTGAGCATTATCAAAATTTATGAAAACAATGTTCCGCAATATTTTCAGAATAATGGTTTCGACGGTGGCGAGGAAATACGGCACGTTGGTAAACCCGTGGTACAAAAAACAATAAGGCTGGACGAGGACAAAAGTTTAAATCTGAATAAGAAAAACCGCTTTATGCTGGACATTGACCAGTTGTTACGCACAGAGCCAGGGGCGATTTACAGGGTCATTATCGGCTATCGTAAGGCATATTCTATTTATAACTGCAAAGCTGGTTCGCCGGTTAAAAAACAAAGCGAAGACGAATATTACGGTGAAGAAAGCAGTGGCAGTTCCTTCGGCGCCAATACAGGTACGGTAAGCGATGAGGACGACGATTTTTGGGCAAGGTATGACAGCTATTACCCGGAAAACTATAACTGGCAGGAACGTAACGACCCTTGCACTGAATCTTATTTTACACGGGAAAGATGGGCTGTGCGAAACATTATTGCCTCGAATATAGGGCTGATAGCCAAACGCGGCAACGACAACAGCATGACCATTGCTGTAACCAATATCCTGACCGCACAGCCGATGAAAGGCGTGGAACTGGAGTTTTTGGATTATCAAAAGCAGTCGATGTTCAAGACCACGTCCGATGGTGATGGCATGGCTAAGTTTGACCTGAAACGCAAGCCTTATTTGCTGGTAGCCAAAAACGGGAAAGAGCGCGGTTACCTGAAGCTGGACGATGGAAGCTCGCTACCCCTATCCCGCTTTAACGTCGGCGGTGAGCAAATACAAAGCGGTTTAAAGGGCTTTATTTATGGCGAGCGTGGCGTTTGGCGTCCGGGTGATTCAATATTTATGTCGTTCATACTCGAAGACAAGCTAAAAACCTTGCCTGCCGACTTGCCCGTACAATTTGAATTATTTGACGTGCACGGAAAGCTATACCGGCGTATCACTCAAAATAAATCGGTTGATGGTTTTTATAGCTTCCATACAGCTACTGAGACGTCATCGCCAACAGGTAACTGGTCGGCCAAGGTGAAAGTAGGCGGTGCCGTATTTGAGAAAAGCGTAAAGATTGAGACAATTATGCCTAACCGCCTAAAAATAGGTTTAAACTTCGGCGGCGCAAAAGAACTGACTAAAGGCGGCGGTACAACCGGCGACCTGACAGCACAATGGTTGTTTGGCGGTACGGCGCAAAACCTTAAAGCAAAGGTAGATGCTTTTGTTTCGCCAAAGACCACAAGTTTTAAAGGCTTTGAAGATTATGTTTTTGACGACCCTACCCTTGCCTTCACCACCCAAACGCAAACTATATTCGATGGAAAGCTGGATGAAAATGGTAAGGCTAAAGTAAATACCGATATCAACCTTGAAAAGCAGGCGCCGGGCCAATTGACCGCCAACTTCCTGCTGAAAGTGTTTGAGCCGGGCGGAAATTTCAGCATACAGGCGCAGAGCATGCCATATAATGTTTACCCTGGCTACGTGGGTATTAAGACAGACAAAGGCAGCGACTTATCGGGTATGCTGGTGACTGATAAAGACCACAATATAGAAATCGCCGATGTGGATGTAAACGGGAAACCATTCGGAGGCACACGCGATGTAGAACTGGAACTCTACAAAATTCAATGGCGCTGGTGGTGGGACGAGACCGGTAACGAAATGAGCAATTTTACGCAGGATAAGTATAATAAACTCATCAAAACAGCATCTGTAAAGCTGGTAAACGGCCGTGGCAGCTGGAACCTGAATATCAAACAGGCAGATTGGGGCCGCTATCTTATCCGTGTTAAAGATTCCGAAACTGGCCACTCAACCGGCAAAATTATTTATGCAGATTGGCCTAACTGGTCCGAAAGGTTGCAGCAGACTAATCCTACCGAGGCGGCGATGCTATCGTTCACTTCCGATAAAAACAGCTATAAGGTTGGTGAAGAAGCGACACTCACCATCCCGACGATGAGTGATGGCCGCGCATTGATTAGTTTGGAAACCGGCAGCAAAGTTTTAAAGACAACCTGGATTGACACCAAAAAAGGGCAAACCCGATATACCTTTAAGCTGGAACCGCAAATGGCGCCGAACATATTCGTGAATGTTACGCTGCTGCAGCGCCACTCGCAAACGGTTAATGATTTGCCGATACGCATGTATGGCGCTATTCCGCTTTCGGTTGATGACCCGGAAACTATATTGAAACCGGTAATCAATATGCCGGATAAGATACGGCCGGAAACACAGTCGGCTATAACGGTATCGGAAGCATCCGGCAAGGAAATGACCTACACCATTGCAATTGTTGATGAAGGCCTGCTCGACATCACCAATTACAAGACACCTGATCCACACGAAACTTTTTATGCCCGAGAGGCGCTTGGCGTAAAAACCTGGGATTTGTTTGATTACGTAATAGGCATTTATGGCGGCGGTTTGGAACGTATCCTGAGCATCGGCGGCGATGGCACGAATGGCGCCAACCGCAATGTATCCGTCAACAGGTTTAAGCCCGTGGTAAAATTCATGGGGCCGTTCCGCTTAAGCGCAGGCGAAAAGCAAACGCACAGCTTCACACTACCGCAATATATCGGTTCTGTAAAAGCAATGGTGATTGCAGGTCATAATGGTGCTTACGGCAAAGCAGAGAAAGCAGTTGCCGTTAAAAAGCCGCTGATGATACTGGCCACCCTGCCGCGAGTGCTTGGACCATCTGAAAAAATACAGCTGCCGGTTACCGTGTTTGCGATGGAGAATAATATCAAATCGGTAAATGTGCAGGTGCAGTCCAACGCGTTTAGTAACCTTGATGGTAATAATTCAAAGACCATCACCTTCGCGAAAACCGGCGACCAATTGGTGACCTTTGACTTAAGCGTTAAGGATTTTGTGGGCGTTGGAAAAGTAAAAATCATCGCCCGCAGTGGCAGTGAGACAGCGGCTTACGACGTTGAGCTGAATGTACGTAACCCAAACCCACCAATAACAAAAGTATTGGAGAAGGAATTGCAGCCGGGCGAAAGCTGGAACACGGGCTATGCTCCTGTCGGCATCAATGGTACAAACAAAGCTTCCTTAGAAATCGCTTCTATGCCGCCGCTAAACCTTGCTAAGCGTTTAAATTACCTGATTGAATATCCTTATGGCTGTGTAGAGCAAACAACGTCGTCGGCATTCCCGCAGCTTTATCTTAACCAGGTACTTGACCTTAGCGACCGGCAAAAAGCTGAAACGGAGCGAAATATTAAGGCGACTATCAATCGCCTGAACGGCTTCCAACAGACCGACGGCGGACTGAGCTATTGGCCTGGCGTTGGCACAGCTGATGAATGGGGCACAAACTATGCCGGCCACTTTATGCTGGCGGCGCAGGCAAAGGGCTACAGCCTGCCGATTGGCTTTATAGAACAATGGAAGAAATTCCAAAAGCTAAAAGCAGTAACCTGGGTGCCGGATACAAGGGGCTATAGCGGTTACGACCTGGTGCAGGCCTACCGTTTATACTTGCTGGCACTGGCCGGTTCGGCAGAGCTTGGCGCTATGAACAGGTTGCGCGAATTTAAATATCTTACAGTTGAAGCACGGTGGCGGTTGGCAGCAGCCTATAAACTGGCGGGTCAGCCTGAAACGGGTCAGCAGCTTATCAGGGGCTTACCGCTGGATATTAAGCCATACCGGTCGATGTTCGGTACGTATGGCTCCGACCTGCGCGACGAAGCCATGATATTGGAAACGCTGACTTTATTGGGTCAGCAGCAGCTGGCATCGAAGCAATTACGCACGGTAGCAGCGCATTTGTCTACCAGCGATTGGTACAGCACGCAAACTACAGCTTACGCGTTGGTAGCCATAGCCGAATATTGCGGTCAGAATAAATCCTCGGGCAAGCTGAACTTTAGCTACCAGGCAACCGGCGCTAAAGGTTCTGTTGATTCAAAATCATATATGTGGCAATCTGCCATCGACGCGCGCGGTGGCAAAGTGCTGGTAAAAAACACCGGTACCAATAAGCTATATGTAAGATTAATCCAGCAGGGGCAGCCATCGTCGGGTCAGGATGTGGAAACACGTATCGACCCGGATGTGCTAGGATTGCGTGTGGGATACTTTACGCTTGGCGGTAAACCAATCGATCCCTCCAGCCTGAAGCAAGGTACCGACTTTATTGCGATAGTTAATGTAAAAAATCCGGGAAAACGGGGCTATTACGCCAATCTTGCACTTACGCAGATATTCCCGTCAGGATGGGAAATATTGAATAGCAGGCTAATGAACGATGCCGAAACGGCAGTTTCCTCGCCATCAGATTATCGTGATGTACGAGACGACCGGGTGAATACCTATTTCGGTCTTTCTGAAGGTAAGGATGCCAATTATATCGTGATGCTAAACGCGGCATATGCCGGCAAATACTACCTGCCGGCGACGTATTGCGAGGCGATGTATGATAATTCGATAACTGCACTGGTGAAAGGGCAATGGGTTGAGGTGGTGAAGTGATCGGGAGTTGATTAGGTTAGATTGAGTTGATTAAGTTAGAATGCCTTTCTGAATCAACTCAATCTTTTACGCTTATTTGCGGATGATATCCTGCTTTAAAAGTATTTACAATCGAGCGTGGGGTCAAAACCGTAGCCTTATCAAACGCATCAATAGGTTTTGAATCATCGTAGCCGAAAGGTGTCCAATGGTGGATTTTGCTTTGATAAACCAACCACGGTTCACCATCCAACTCGATAAACGCACCGCCGGGCAGATTACGGATATCATCCTCATAGGTCACTTTTTCACCTTTATCGATTCGTTCCTTTTGAAGAATATTGTCTATTTCATTGATAGAGGTCTTCTCATTAAAACCATATTCCGGGTTGCCCTTTAACCAGGCTGTTTTAAAACGCTGATGATCGGCGTAACGGCATTGAAAGCACGGGCGGTGGCCGGCTGAAAAAGCCGTGGCTTCATCAAGGAAAAATAATTCCGTCCACCTGTCCGGTGTCATCACGTTTCGGTGGCGGCCGCGAAACTCCAGCATGCAGATTATCCAGGCCTTTATTTTATATGGGCGAACAATTTGCTTTTGTTCGTTGTGAATAACGCCGCGATTACCGAGCCATGCGCCTCGGGCGGCTGTGGCGATAATATTTCCTGCCGGGTCTACCCTGTTTTGTAATGCCATTATGTATTGTTCTATAAACGATTTCAAAAAAATCCGCTCGCTTATTTATAGCGATGGGTTTTAAACCCATCGCTATAAATAAAATTAAGCCACTTACCCAAACAAATCGTTCTCCCCTAAATAATTACGAACCAATTTCAATATCTGTTCACCAAAATCCGTTGCCTTACCCTCACCAAAGCTTTTTAGCTGCGCCAGTTGGTTCAAGGAGCGCGGTGGTTTTGCAGCAATGTCTCTTAGCGCATTCTCAGTAATCAACAGGTATTCGGGAGTGCTGCGGTCTTCGCTCAACTGTTTTCTTAAAACAACCAATTGCTGGTATAGGGCTGGGTTGACGATTTCCTTTTCTTTCGGCAAAGCCTTTGAATTCCAGTTTTTAAAGATAGGCTGAAACGTGAGCGCGGCTTCCTGTGCTGATGAAGTTATATCTTTTGACGATGTCGCGAACGACATACGTGAAAATGCGGCCATCTTTGCCTTTAAATGAACCAGCAAATGGTTTAAGCTTTCATAAAAATCATCAGGGATGTCGGCAGTAGCTTTGGCTGCATAAAAGTCATTAAGATTATTGGAAAACGTATTCAGCTTTGGCGTAAACCAGTTAATCGCATTTTTAAGCCGGCTTAGAAAGTTGCTATTTTTCCAGGCAGGAACTTCATCGCCCAGCATCAAAATTTCTTTCTTTATGAAACGGTCGCCGATTGTTTTGAGTTCTGTCGCGCTGTTATCCGCAGGGTTGAGCTTTGCCCATGCCGAAACTACTATCGAAAAGTCAAAAACATCGCTAAGCACTTCGATATCGTAATCATGAACAGATTTTTTGAGCAACTCAATATTCGGGGTATGTACAGCCGCATGTTCCATAAATGAAATAATCTGCGGGTCTGTACGTATGTTTTCAGCCCGTACAGGCTCTTTCAGTACCATGCCCTCCAGCGTCCGGCACCGGCTCAGCGCCACATAAGTCTGCCCAAAAGCAAAGGCGGCGTCAACGTCGATAATTGCCTTTTCAAATGTTAAGCCCTGGCTTTTATGGATGGTAATTGCCCAGGCTAGCTTTAAAGGATACTGGCTAAAGGAGCCATTATTTGATTCGTTTATCTTTTGCTCGCTTTCAGAAAGGGAATACTTAACATTTTGCCAGGTTTCCTGCAAAACCTCGAAAGAGGTACCATCATCCAAAAATTCCAGCGCGATATTTGTAGGCGACAACGCTGTTATCCGCCCGGTGCGGCCATTGTAATATTGCTTCTTACCCGAGCTATCGTTCTTAATAAACATCACCTGCGCGCCGACCTTCAATACCAATTCCTCCTCCGCTGGGTAAGCTTCTTTAGGAAACTCGCCCTGTACACCGGCTTTAAAGGTTACCGCCTCCCCTTCCAGTTCTGTTAGCCGAAGCCGGTTAATATCATTCACCAACTGATTATGCGTACTAAGCGTTACGTAATCTTTGCGCCAGTTTTGATTAAGAGCCGGATCATAACGTTGGTTTAGCTTTTTCAGCAATTCGGTATCGGCTACGCCATTCCTTATGCTGTTTAAAATCTCTATAAAAACAGGGTCGCTCTGGCGGTATACTTTTGTGAGCTCGAACGTTAATAGCGGGAATCTTTTAAATACCAGGCTATTAAAAAAGTATGGCCCTTTGTAGAAATTCCGAAGCACGAACCAATCTTTCTCATAAACAGGCGGCAATTGAAAAAGGTCGCCAATCATCAATAACTGCACGCCGCCAAATGGCCTCACCGACCCTTTTATCTGTCGCAGCAACGAATCAATATAGTCCAGTGTGTCGGCCCTTACCATACTTATCTCATCGATAATAAGTAAGTCGAGGCATTTTAACAATTTCGATTTTTCGAAACTCACCTGCTTTAGCTCCGAATCATTTCCCGGAACCAAAGGCCCGAACGGAACCTGGAAAAATGAATGAATGGTAACTCCGCCTGCATTAATAGCGGCAACGGCAGTCGGCGCAACTATTGTCAGGTTTTTGTTTATGGTCGATTTAACAGAGCGTAGAAAAGTAGTTTTGCCGGTACCGGCCTTACCCGTAAGGAAAATAGGCCGGTTGGTTTCGGTAAGAAAGCTGTCAATAAGTTCCTGTATATTGTTTTCGGCCATTAATTAAATCCTTTGAGCAAGGAACAAATATGACGATTATTCGTGCACAGTGCTAATAAATTTAGTCAAAGTTTCTAACAGGTAGTCTTATTAACTAAACTGCCCGAAATGCCACAATATACCTGAGGGGTCGTGCAAAAAGCATTCCTGTCCCCAGTCATAAACACGAATATCTGTTAGCCGAACACCTTCATATTTAGCCTGAAGATTTAATGCTGATAATTCTTTATAATAGCGTTCTACATCGTCCACTTCCATAAATACCATCGTATTGTCGACCCAGTCTTTTACATAGCCGTTCTGAAGATAAAAAGCAAGCTGACCGGTTTTAAACACGGACATGCCCGGGCCCAGTTCCGTTTCCTGGAAACCCAATTCCCTATAGAATTGACGGGAAATCTCAAAATCTTTTGCGCCGATAAACGGACGTATCGATATGCCTTTGTGCTCCATTTGACTATTATTGATGAATGTAAATATCTTCTTTTTCCAGATTGTTTGGGCTGTTCTTTCAAAATCTTGATCGTAATCAAGAAAAAATAGAATCTCCTTAACGGGTTATTATTGACTTATGCAGTACCTTATGCCTGACGATTAGTATCTAAAATAAACGTAAGAGAGACAGTGGCAAAGCTTCGCATCCACATATATTTCTAAACTGATATATAACCAGGGATAGATTTATCTACAACGAAAAAACCTCCAATACGCAGTTTTAATGCATAAGGAGGCTTCGGGACTTTTTATTGTTTCAGTATTTCAGGCAAAACCTGTCCTTTACTTTTTAATTATCTTCTTTAGCATAATGTCGGCAGTTTGCAAGGCACCTTCCACCCAACCCTGCGCGTCTGAATAAGCTTCGCCGCAGATATACAGCTGCAAACCGTCTATCGGCTGTGTAATTTGCTCCCTTACTTCCCAGCTTTTTACGCCGATGTTCCAGCTATTCCAGCCGCCGCCAAACGGGTCTTCGCCCCAATCGCGGAAGGCTGCATTTTTAACAATTGGCGTATGGCTAAGGCCGTGCATTTGTTGTAATTGCCGTGCTACTTCATCAACCATTGGCGTCGGCGCCTTGTATTCAAACCATTCCAGGTCGGTCTTGCTGTTTTCGGCATCACCTAAAAACGGGTGATCAACGCTGGCATGGTCATGGCCTTCGCTCCAGGCTTTTTTGCGTTGCGGGCGCAAGCCATCCCAGAAACCGATGTTGGTACCGTCGTCATAGCTGGCCAACAGCATTGCCTCACCTTTGGTGGCGGGCTTGCCGTTATTTTTCGGCCAGTAGTAGGTTTGCCTCACGGGCAGGTCGGTAACGCTCCTTCCGGATTCAACCGGAATAAACTTACCTGTTGTCTCATCTGTATAACCGGCAGATAGCCACCATGGGTTTGCATAGGTAGTAAATAATTTAAACAGCGGGCGTGGCGTAACACTGCTTATCAATTGTTGTGCCTGTTGTAACGGGGGGCTGGATGGCGCCAGCAAATCGAGTGAGCGGCGCGGCATGGCCAGTATAAGCGAATCGGCGGTAACTGTACCATCTTTAAAAGCCAATTGAAATTTACCGTCCGCATGTTCGAAGCCATTTAATTTCGCATTTAAGCGGATTTCTCCGCCTGACTGTACAAAAAAATCAGCCAGCGTTAACGGTATTTGCTGGAAGCCTTTTTTAAAGCCTTTGTATTTCGGTACGATGCCGAAGTCAGTTAAGAACCATGGAATCGCATCGGCTGCGTTCCAATTGCTTAGGGTTGAGTTATAACCGCCTGCATCCATCCCAAATTGGTAAGCTTCGCCACTGATAACCCTGTAAAGCACATTCCAAAAGCCCTGTTTGTAGAGTGGTTCACCCGCAAAAACAGCTTCCTGTGTCATCTGCCGGCGTTCTTCTTCCGTTAATTTTGGATTAGTTATGCCCGGCACAATTTGCTCTATAGCGTTTACAATAATACCGCCAGGTGAACCTCCCTTTTCGAGGAACGATAATTTATAAGGCACCTTATCAGGCTTCGAGGCAAAGTCAGAAAGGCGAAGATAAACGCCTCGCAGGTAGGCAATATTCTGTGGTTCATCTACCGGAAAATCATAAAGTTCGATTTGATTATCATCAGGTAGCTGCTTATTCAGCTTTTTAATAAGTCCGACAATCAATGGCTGTGCGTTCTCTAAAATACGCATGCCGCCAAGCTCGGCCACCATTTCCGGTATGTGCGGCGGAACAACTGATAATAAACGACCGCCGATGTGGTCGCCTCCTTCAAACACGACTATCTTTTTATTGGGATGTTTTTGTTTAAGCTTCCATGCACTATAAACACCGGACACACCACCGCCTACAATAGCGATGTCAATAATTTCATTCTTTTTCATGATGAGCCCTTTTCGCAGGGCGGCGTTGGTTAAAGTTTAGGATTATTCCCGCAGCGCTTTGCTGATGTTCAAATATTACATTTTTTAATGATTTCTAAAGATTTATTTTAAATAAAAATCGCGCTGCGTGAGTTACAACGTTAGTAGCAAGACGTATAATTTTTTACCGCTAAAAACTTGCCTTTCACCGAAAAGATTTGTCGCTTTGCGGGGTTTGACTTTTTTCAAAGCCTGGTCAGTAATACCTTTGACGAACATTAAATTTTTACAGCCATGAAAACTCAATTTACATCAATCATCCCCGGCGAGGATACTATCATACACACAAAAGATAATTCCATAAAAGGGAAAAGGGACAGTTGCGCAGTAAATACCGGCCCTGCCCGTTTAACTAATGAAGAAAAGATCTTTATGCTAAGCAATTATCGCCTCGAAACCGATAACGGCGAGTTGTTTATCGCGATGTTCGGATAAACTTCCGCCCCGCCAGAGACAACCTAGCCGCTTCAATGCGGCTTTTTTGTTTTTAGGTTCAAGGCTCTCTTTGAATCAATACGGTGAAAATTCCGGGGCGGCATTCTACCGATATAATTCTACAATTTACCGATAACTTTTAGCTGCTGGCAAGGTTAGCGTTTTCATTATCACCTTACTCCTATAGCTTTGATTAACAATAAAATATAAAAATCATGAACAACCAAGCAGCATTTACATTCGCCAACCCTGACGACTATATAAATACCACTACCGTTTTTGGCGGCGTACAAAAAACCATCCTTTCAAAAGATTTCAGGGGCGGTCAAATTAGCAACCTTTTCGGCAGTACGGAGCTTAATTTTGCCCACGCCGACCTTGCCGGCGTGGCCGTACTGGATATTTCGCAAGGCTTTGGCGAAGTAAAAATCACCGTTCCGCACGACTGGTGGATAGAAGCCCATACCACCCAGATTTTCGCCACAGTAGAAGACAAGCGTACCGACATCAGCGAAAGCTATAACTCCACTAAGATTCTTGTATTGCGCGGCGCATCGGTATTTGGCGTTGTTGAGATATTGAGCAGCAATGATTGATTGCCATTTCATGCTTAATCCCACCCTGGTCCGAACTTCAAAATGATAGCTATAGAATCTATATGATTGTATAACTATTATTTTTCGCCATTTCCAAATGCATTTTAGCGCCCAAGTGTGTAACATCTAACGCCACCGTCTCTTTAAACATGCGTGAAGCTTCCCCATTTTCACCCAGACCGAGATATCCCAATCCTTCAATAAACATAGCGTGGATGCGGTTACGCAGATTCAAATCGTCGTCAAAAATTAACATATTCGGCAGCGACACGGCAAAATAATCCAACTTCACTTCATCGTTGGCGTGTTGTCTGCCATATTCAATCAGCTTATTAAATATACTATTGGCTAATTCGTCATTTTCTAAATGTCGCTGCGCGAGGCCCTGGTAAAATATCTTATCGGGCTGCTGGTCGTTATAGAAAATGGCTGCGCTTGGTTCGCTGAGACCTTGAGTTGCTTTTAGGAAAAAGGACTTTGCGGCGTCTGCTTCCCCCATTCCCGCGTGAGCGCATCCCAGCCAATAATGAATATCGTTCTCCTGGGCGCCATATAGTTTACCTTCGCCCAAATTATGCGGAAAGGTTTGTGCTTTGGTCAAATACTCTATAGCATCCTGGTATTGCCCGACTTTTATACACCCTTTGGCAAGTTCCGTAAGCGACAATTGATATTGCGCCGATACTTTACCCTCGCCTCCCTCCCAGGGGTGAAATTTCCGCGACTGTAGTAAGTCCAATGCTTCTTTGTGCTTGCCGGTAAGATTATATAGGGTGAGTCGTTCAAGATAAGTATCGTCGCGCTGAAGGCTAACCGGCAAATTATCTTCTAAAAATTTTAACCGTTCAATTGGTGCATAATTTAACCGTTTGTAAAGCTGGTCAAGCTCCATCAAAACGCGGGCATCCTCTTTATCAAGCCTAAACGCCTTTTCAAAGCTTGCCAGCGCTTTTTGGGGTTCGTTTTGTTTGTTGAAATATGCGATGCCTAAATTGCGATGAACGGTTGGGAAACTATTATCTATATCTCTCGATAATTCCCAATATTTAACGGCCTCTTTATATTGTCGTTTATCATAAAATAAATTACCGAGATAATAAGGCGCCTTTGCATCCGCCGGATTTAATTTTATTGCTGCCTGCAAAATATTGATTTCAATCAACCGGTTTGGAAAACATAGATAAGGGTCGGCAGTTGCTGCCTTCTTCAGCCATTGCATAGCCTGCTCTTCATTACTTGCTTTATGACTGAACCAGGCGAGACAATAATACACCATCGGCCCGGCTGCTTCTGCTTTTACCGCATATTCTAATAACTGCGAGGCCTCGTCGTAAAGGTCTGCGGCTGCGTAATCAAGTGCATATTCTATTAAATTTCTTTCATCGCTCCGAGATAGTATTAGCAATTCTTCAATCACCTTATCCGCTTTTTCAATTTGTTTATTGAGTCGATAAACCAGTACTTTTTCAAACATTGCACCGAGGTTAAACCTGTCACGCAATAGTGCCTCGCTGGCTGTTTGCAGGGCGCTGTCTAAATAATTTAACTTTCGATAAGCGGCGGCTTTTATTACATAAGCCTTACCGTTGTTTCGGTTTCTATCGAGCGACTGCTCAATATGTTCTAACGCTTTATGATAATGTCCGCGTTTAACATCTATCAGCGCAACAGAAAAATAACCGGCATCCTTCCATGCGTTACTCCAGGCGGCTTTAAAAAATGCTTCATAGGCTTGGTCGCCCCATTCCAAAAAATTGAGACAAAGGCCAAGATTATAAAAAGGCTCCCCATCATATGGGTTAGGGTTTCGTTGTGTGAGTGTTTCAATCGCTGCGCGGAAATAAGCCTCACTTTTAGAGAACTGACCCTTGCTAAGCAGCCATTTACCCAACGCATTGTTATTTCGGGCATCTGATGGATCGCGGCGCAGGGCTTCTGCATAATAGTCTACTGGATTATAGGTGGCATGGCGATATTGTTCCAAATGCTGGCCGGTCAGGAACAATTGCTCGGTGCTTATAACCTCGCCGGGGGGCAAAGCAGGTTTGGCCGGTTCAGGCATTTCGTTTTTGCGGTTCGCAGCGGGTTCATATCGTAAAAGCTCCGTGCTTGTGTTGTCAGTTATTCGTATTAGGTAATTTTCAACTGTTAAGCCATTTAACTCATAAGCTTTGGAAAATATTTGCCCGGGCGATACTGCAATCGCTTCTGACACAGACTGTCCGCTACATGTGATTCTCAAGCAAAGGTCTTTCCGTTCAGAAGTCGTATAAATTTTTACAGATAAAAGTTTATCCTTGATCTCAGTAGATAAAAGAATATCCTTATTCGCATTTTTTATCATCCCCAATTCCTGGTATGGCATAAAATATTGCGTAAATGATTTTTCCTCGTAGGGCATTAGCCAGCTAAAATCAGGTTGGTTGTCAGTAAATACGCCAGTCATCAGCTCGATGTACGGGCCGTCTTCATCCGTTAGGTTTCTATCCCATGCCTGGCCAAAGTCACTATGTCCCCATGTCCATTGTTTTTTACCGGGAGATACATGATGGTCTGCTACGTGCAATAAGCCGCCTTTAGTGTCGTGCTCATATCCCCCCACAAAATCATAATCGGAATTAATAGCCATATATGATGTCGGTACAGGGATATTTTTATACATGGATATATCTGTTCCGGGCGAATAATCAACTTTATAATACGTTCCGGTAGCTATTGGAAATGAGGAAACATCGCGCTTACCGTGGTCAAAAACCGCGTTTACATCCGGGGGAAAAACTGATTGGTAGTGGTCATTAACCTTTACAGCCGGATTTGCCCACCATAAAAATGTTTGTGGCAGGGCAGAGCGGTTAAACAGCTTAGCAGTAATTTCGATATATGCCTTATCGGGATGCAGCGTAAAGCCAGCCAGCGCGCGGGTATGAAACATCTTCTCTACTTCGTTTATCCATACAGTTTTACTGCCATCGGCATGCTCACTCAGCGTATAATCAACAGGCTCAAACGTGCTGGGCCGGTGATGCTGCGGCCAATTGAACTCTATACCGCCCGATATCCACGGACCGGTAAGCCCGACCAGCGCGGGCTTTATGACCTGGTTATAATAAATAAAGTCACGTTGTTTCACCTTATCATACGCGCGCTGTATGCGTCCGCCTAGCTCTGGCAGAATCATAATTTTCAGATAGCGATTTTCAAGAAATAACGCTGTATAGGTTTTATCCTGCTTTTCGTCCTCAATCTTTTCAATAACCGGGTTTGGATAAACCACACCGCTGCTCCCCTGGTAAACCCGTTTTTCAAAAAACATTGGGTTTTTATCGGGTTTGCCAATGCCGTAGGTGGGAATGATAATATCTTCCTGCCAAATGGAAACGGTTTCATTATTCATGTTTGTACTGATTATGATATTTGAATTTACGTAGGGGTGTATTGCATACGCCCTGAATCAACATGCCCACCATAATGGCAGCATATAGACGAGGCGTATGCGATACGCCCCTGCAGTTTATTCGTTGTTAATTATTAATGCCCTACTAAATGCTGCTCCAACTCCTCCAGCGTTTGCCCTTTTGTTTCTTTTACTCTTCTTTTAACGAATAGAAATCCAAGGAAGCAAATACCTGCGTACATGTAAAACGGCCCGAACGCACCCAGTTTTTTTGCCAATATGGGGAATGTAAAAACCAAAACAAAGTATGCGCCCCATAATGAAACCACTGCTATCGAAGACGCCAGCCCACGGATTTTATTGGGGAATATTTCTGAAATTAAAACCCACGTAACCGGGGCGAGAGACATGGCATACATACTAATAGCAAGTAAAACGAAGACTGAAAGCAGCCCCGCGGGAGCCTTGTTTTGCAAAAGCAGCGCTAATACTATATAAATAACCGAAAGCCCTAATGCCCCGCCAAGCATTAGCGGTCTTCGCCCAAGCTTATCCACCTGCCACATGGCCAGCAATGTAAATACAAGGTTTACCACGCCTATAGCCACGGTTTCAAAAAGCTGGCGATTAAGGTTTGCCCCCACCGACTCAAATATGGTGGATGTATAGTTAAACACGACGTTTATCCCGCAAAACTGCTGGAACACCGCCAGCGTTATGCCTACAACCACCGCAGGCCGAACGCTTTTTTCAAACACCGCCTTATAGGATTGCTTTTGTGTGCCCTCCATCGAATGCGCTATGGCCGTAAATGTCTGTTGCACGAACAACTCCGAGCCTATTTTATTAAGTACTTTTCTTGCTTCCGCTACTTTACCCGCCTTCATCAGCCAGCGTGGACTTTCGGGCAGCCATAAAACACCAACTAAAAATATGGCGGACGGAACCACTCCCAGTCCAAACATCCAGCGCCAGGCATCCACACCTTTATCAGCTAAAAAATAATTAACCAGGTTGGTTATCAATATGCCAATCACCACGGTAAGCTGGTTAATGGCCACGTTCCGTCCGCGAACCGGAGCAGGAGAAATTTCGGCGATATAGAGCGGGCACAGCATACTGGCCATTCCAACACCAATACCTGCTGCAAACCGCATGGTGATAAATAAGGTTAATGTATTTGTAAGCGCTATACCCAGGGATGATATGGCAAAAATTATAGCGGCTGCCATTAATCCCGGCTTGCGTCCATATTTATCTGCAACGCTGCCTGCTACAACACAACCCACAATACAGCCCAACGCTAATGAGCCGGTTAAAAATCCTTCCCATACGGCATCCAGGGCAAATTGGGTTCGTAAAAATGGCAAAGCGCCCGATATCACTGCAAAATCGAACCCAAACAGGTAGCCTCCAAGGGCCGAGATAAACGAAATACCGACAATATACCGGCTGTTAAAAGTTGCAGTTTGGCTCATGATGGATTATTGGTTGTTATAAATTCATAAATTACCTGGTGATGATAGGTTTCACCGGGAAGCAATACCGCGGACGGAAAATCGGGATGATTGGGCGCATCCGGATAAAATTGGCATTCAAGGCAAAGTCCGTCAAACGGATGGTAGGGTTTACCGGTATGACCAGGATAATTACTTTGCAGGAAATCACCGGTATAAAACATTAGTCCGGGGTAGGTGGTAAATACGTTCATTTCCCGACCGCTGGCTGGATCTTCAAGCGTGGCAGCATGTTTTAAACCACCACCAGCATCATTCAAAATATAATAGTCATTAAACCCTTCTATACCATATTCATTCATTTTTTTACCGATTACATCATTATTAAATGTTTTTGAACCTGCTTGTATCACTCGCCCGGTAGGAATATAAGCGACATCAGCGTCAAGAATCATATCGCCGTTTATGGTTAAAATATGATCGGGCATGTTGCCTGCCTTACCGGAAAGATTAAAATAAGCATGATTGGTAAAATTGGCTATGGTCGGTTTACCTGCTTCTGCAAGATAAGTTATTTTAAGCCGATTGTCATCCGTCCACTCATATACTACCTGCAAACCAAGCCTACCAGGAAAACCGCCATCTCCATCGGCACTGGTCAGTTTGAAGATGAGCGATTCCTCGCCTATCTCATAATCAAACACGCGGTAATTAAAGCCACTTTTGCCGCCGTGGTTGCTATTTCCATTATCATTGGCATCCAGTTGATATGCTATACCATTCAAACAAAAACGGGCATTAGCTATCCTGTTTGCAAAACGGCCGATGGTTGAGCCGATATAACAAGTATCATCAAGGTAGCCTGCCGGCTCGCCGAATCCAAGTACAACATTCCCCAGTTTGCCATTTTTATCCGGCACTACAACGGAAACTATGGTTGCGCCGTAATTAGTGAGCTCCACGTAAGCGCCGCTATTATTCGTTAGCCTGAACAGCAGTAACCCGCTATCCCGGAAGGTACCAAAACTCTCAAAAGTTATCATCTGCAAAATCCGGCTGGGCCGGCTATAATTGATTTAGATAAAAATGCGGTTTTAACCAGCCATAATAAATAGTAGAATTTACGGTAATAATGGATTATCTTACGACAAAAATTATCTTCGGCTATGCAAACAGATGATAACACCAGGCTGCGGGAGGGATTTAGTGGGCAGCGGCTTATAGTGCTTCCGCGAACAATAATATCCGGTTTTTTAAATACCGACCCAATCACCCGGCATCTTTATATAACCGATATCGGTTATTATCCAAAAGCAAAATATCATTACGCTGAACGACCGGAAGGCATCGACCAGCATATAATTATATATTGTACCGATGGCTACGGCTGGCTGGAAATAGATGGAAGACCCGTCACATTATCAGCATCGCAATTTATAGTGATACCTGCCGGAACACCGCACCGCTATGCTGCAAATGCAAACAAGCCATGGACTATCTACTGGATGCACTTTCGCGGAGACAGCGCTGATGCCATGGTTGCCGAACTGTTAAAAAATGCCGAACAATCAACAGGAGAGGTAAGCTTCAACGAGACAAGAGTAAAGGTGTTTGAAAACATATGTGCTAATCTTGAAAAAGGCTATAGTGAAGATACGCTGCGCTATGTAAATATGATATTTCCGCATTTTTTATCCTCGCTTATTTATGGGGAGAAATCAAGTACATCAATCACAAACGACGGAAATGCAATAAACAAAGCCATCAGCTTTATGCAGGAAAACGTCGCCGGCATGCTAAAACTGAATGAAGTTGCCCGGGCGGTAAATCTTTCGCCATCCCATTTTTCAGCGTTATTTAAAACCACAACAGGCCATGCCCCCATGGAATACTTCGCGCAACTAAAAGTGCAGAAAGCCTGCCAATACCTAACCTTCACTAACATGACGGTAAAGCAAATAGCGTTTACACTTGGAATGGCCGATCAGTATTATTTCTCACGCATGTTTGCACGGCTTATGGCTATCCCGCCTACGGCATATCGCAAGCGTCATCAAAATGCAGGATAGGTTGAATGTGCAATCTTTTTTTAGGACGACACGCTCATTCTCAACAAATTTCAAATAGCTATTGCGTTCCACTTTTCTGCGGAACACCCGGAACAAAGCGGAACATGTTTATTATCAATAAATTGGAAAATAGCCGTAATTATCAACAAATTTCACTTTATCCATAAATAAACAATTGATAATAAATCTGACAAAATATTTACGCTGCAATTACGACCGTCGTTTATACCTGCTTGCCCGAAATAAACGTATGTCTTACATCGATACTCCCATAATAGGTTTTCACCGAGGCCTTACCCTGCTTCAGGGTAACCGTACCAAAGCCGCTGGCTGTCGATAAAAAGCTGGTAAAGTCGCCAATTTTTGAATCAACGTGCAGCGTTTTATCAACTGCATCGTAACGCACGCCGGTAAGCGCTTGCAAATACCCATAGCTGGACAATGCGCGGGCATACCAGCTGCCGCACTCATATTCATTAAAAGGGTTGCGTATGCGGCCGTCGTAACGGTCACGACTGGCGCGAAGCACATCGAGGCCTTCTTTTACATTACCCATCAGCATCAGGTGCGAAGCTACCTGGTGCTCTATACCGGTCCATACCTCATCGCTGTAAACAAAAGGCAGCGATAATTTGCCGCCTTTGGGCCAGCTGCAAAGTAACAGGCCGCCCTCCTCGCCTACGGCAAAGCTTGGGCGTTGCGGATTGGCATGTTCGCTAAGGCTTTCCTTCAGGTTGTATTTATGAACGGCCAGTAAGTGGCTATTTATTTTTTTAGCGTCGATAACATCCTGCAGGCCGCACATACGGCCTATCCATGCGCCAAGCACACCGTCAGACAAACAGCCTTTACCATACTGATATTTAGGCCCCTCTTTTTCCAGGAGCGCTTTTGCTTCGGCAGAATAATCACCTCCGAATGATTTGGCCGTAGCTGGGTTCCCGGCGTTTAAATCTTTGTATTTTATCTCCTGGATAAAATACTCGCCATCGTAAAGCTCATTTTCCATGGCGCTTTTCGCTTTGTGGCCGAGTTCCTCATATTGCGAAACGTCCCTTCCTAAATATTTACCCATAGCGCTTGCTGCATGTAAAGCGCCTGCATAAAAGCTGGTGTGCATGCCATCGCCGCCCCAAAATTCAATATCATAAGTATTATGGTGAGGTTCTTCTATTACGCCGCGGTGCCGCGGGTCCCAGGTGCGGATGCAATAATCCATGCTCACTTTCACCATCGGGTATATTTTTTTCAACCAATCGGTATCGCCGCTTATGCGCCATTCCCGGTACACCTTCATGATGCCGCCAAGCTGCCCATCTGCAGCGGAATGAAAATCGTGCATATTGGGCTTTATCGGTAAGGTAGCGCGGAAGGTTTGGTGGCCTTCTTCGCTTTGGTTTTCGCAAAACTCTGTCGCCCGTAAGCTGCGTTCCATGTTCGGGAATAAATGCGCGGTGGCTTGTGCGTAGTTCCAAACGTGTGTACATGAGCCATGACAGCTGCCCCAGCTATCGCCGCAGCCTTCCCAGTTCCACGCACGGCCGTCAAACTGGCGCATCGTAGTCGGCGATTTGAGGATGGTTAAATTTGAACCGATAGCTTCCATCACTTCCGGTGGCAAGGTAGACGAATACAACGCATCCTTAAACAAGGTCGATTTATGCTTTAGCTCATCATAATTCTTTCGCCAATAATCACAGATCTCTCCGATGGCGGCGAAGCGGTTAGCGTACCAAGGTTTATAGAATTTATTGTCAAAATCCTTATCATATTTATCCAGCCCGATATCCGAAGCCGAGTTGCATATACCATTGGCGGCGTCGGTCTTTTTGACCGGGCCCACGGTGCCCCAGGTTTGTTCAGTATCGGGTGTGTACCAGCTCATGTATAACCTGATGACTTTTTCCTTCCCCGGCGCAAGTTTAAAAGGCACATACAGGCTTGCCCCCGGCGCATCGCCCGAAACGGGCGGCACCGCTTTAGCCTCGCCGGCTTTCACCTTATTCCAGGCCATGGTTGTCGGGTCGAACCAGCCGCCGCGAAACCAGCAATGGTCTACCACCGTGTTATCGTCGTCTGTATAAAAGGCTAAATCCGTACGCAACGGCTTTTCTTTGGAGCCCAACTGGGTCATAACATAACCGTTTTTGTACGGTGTGGTTAAATCCCGGCCGTTTGAAAATCCTAAAAAATTCCTGGAATTGAATGAGAAAACAGCATCGGCGGTTGTAGCACCTGTATTGGTAAACCTGTATTCCATCGCTCCTGCCGGTAAGCCCGAGTTATCCTCATCAGTAGGAATAAAAGGGCTCCAGCCTGTTATCTGTACTTTTAATGGCAAATCGTTATCACTTAAATCGATATAACCAAATGGAAACTTTGCTGTAAAGCTAGCACGATGAAAATGCGGTAAGCCTATAGTTGAGCCCCCCAAACCCAATGCAGAATCGTGGAGGCCAAACTTCTTCCAATCCGGAACCGGTCCTTCCAAAACTTTTGCGCCGTTTTTTACTCCCTTTACACTGATGGCTGCAAACATCCCGGGCTCGTTATATATTTGCGCCACATGCTGGATAGATACGTGCGACAGCGCGCCTGTACCCTCCATACATATCATCCCGGCACCCATACCGCCTAAAGGAAATGCCACCCGGTTTAAATTAGGGCCGGAATATTCCGTATTATATTTTCGTTTGACGGTAAGCGGATAGGTTGGTTCGTTAACCTGGTTATCGGGAGTTTTCGCCTCCGCTAAACTAAGTGAGCCAAGCGGCAACATAGCTGCGGCGCTGCCAATGCCAACATTTTTCAGGAACCCCCTGCGGTCGGACTTAATCTTCATAATTAATTTGCGGTTAGTTTAGCTAACGGGTAATTGGTTATAACCCAAATCTAATAAAATTAGTGTAGATAAAACAGCAATACTCGGCCGTTGGGATTGATTAGACAATTTTCCTTCTACCCTTCGAAAACGATTTCGTTGATCGTACTGAAAACTATTTGTTTTATTCGACGCTGTAATTGAGATTTGAACACACCATCTACCTAAATAACCAATGTCATTTACCCGCAGAGAATTTGTTAAAACCGCCGCTGTAGGCTTAAGCGCCATTCCGTTTTCAAACACTTTGGCATTGGTATCAACTGATGGTGCTGACTTATATAAAGTTGCCGACCAATTAACACGCCAATGGTGCAAAGCCTTACTTGCCTTACAGGTTACCGACAAAGCCGACACCGACAACTATGGTGGCATATTTTGCCCGGCAGATAAAACCGTGCACGGCAGGGTTGGCGATGCTATTTACCCATTTTTCTACCTGGCCGAACAAACCAAAGATTCAAAATATCTCGACGCCGCAGAGTTGCTATATCGATGGAGCGACCGTACGGTAAGTCAGCCGGATGGTTCCTGGCTAAATGATCCGGTGAAAGGTGCATGGAAAGGTATAACCGTATTCTCGTCGATAGCATTGGCTGAAACATTAATAAAGCATGGACAATTGGCAGGCAATACCTTTAAAAATGAAATTACAGAACGCTTAAAAAAGGCTGGCGAGTTTATTTACAATACATTTTCAATGAGCTATGGCAATATCAATTACCCTATCGCTGCCTCGTATGCGTTAACGTTATTGGGCGAATTATTGGATAATGCAAAATACACCGCCAAAGGCCGGGAGTTTGCACACGCAGCTTTAGCAAACATTACTAAAAACGGATTGTTATATGGCGAAGGTCACCCTTATGACAAACCAAGCGCTAAGGGTTGTTTTCCGGTAGATTTAGGCTACAATGTGGAAGAATCGTTACCAAACCTGGTGTTATTTGGATTGCATACTAAGGATGAAGAAATTTTAGGACCGGTAACCCGCATGCTGCAAACCCATATGGAGTTTATGCTGCCCGATGGTGCCTGGGATAACAGTTGGGGCACACGCAACTATAAATGGACATACTGGGGAAGCCGCACCAGCGATGGCTGCCAGCCAGCCTATGCGTTAATGGCCGACCGTGACCCTCGTTTTTACAAAACCGCGCTTAAAAACACGCAGCTTTTGCAGCAATGCACCCATAACGGACTATTAACCGGCGGCCCGCATTATATATCGCACGGAGTGCCGGTTTGTGCACACCATACGTTTTGCCACATAAAGGCACTTACAACCATACTCGACCATAAGGCTATCGAACCAAAGAAAAATCCTTCAAGCATAATTTTGCCGCGGGAGGCAGAATATGGCGTACGATTTTTCAGCGACATACAGACCTGGCTGGTAGCCAAAGATAAATTCAGGGCGACCGTTACCGGCTATGATTTTGAATACACCAAAAAGAACGGACACGCCACCGGCGGCGCACTAACCATGCTCTGGCATCCCGCTGCCGGGCCAATACTGGCAGCAAGCATGAATGAATACCAACTAATAGAAGAGCATAATATGCAGCACGATACCGACCCGTTATCGATGCCGCTAACTCCCCGAATACAGCTAAAGCTTGATAATGTTACTTATATGAACATAAGCGACCTTAGCGCCAAAATAGAAGTTGAAGAAACCGGGGATTTGATTACGATAAAAACTCAGTCAAAGCTTGTCAATGCCAACCAACAAAATCCGCCTTCGGGCGAGATAACCTCCCAGGTGAGCTACACATTTTCAAAAAGCAGGGTCACCATTAAATTCAATTTTTCTCAAACTCCGCACAGTGGCGATGTGCAGATTATCTTACCGGTAATTTCGAAATCAGGTGAAAAACTAAACATTACTGAGAAGGCTATTACCATAGACAAACCTTCATCGAAAGTAAAAATTACCTCCAATGGCAAGATAGATTTATTGCCAACCACCAATGGCCGCGCATTTAATTTTGTGCCGGGTTTGGAAGCGGTGCCGCTTAGGCTTTACAATAATGCCGAGGTGAATATAGAGGTGGTGTAGACCGCAATTTATGTCCCGTATTTGAAATTCAGAAGGAATGCGCCATAGGCGCTACCGCTTTGTAGAAAAAAATAATAGTAAGACTTGTGCCGCGTAGCGGTTACCCATCCACAGGACCATAACACAACGCTATTTTTTCTCCGGATGCGCTTTCTGATAAGCCAATATCGGTTTAAACGGCCCGAGCTTATGTTGCCGCTCGCTAAAGATATCTGCGTAAGGCCCGAATGGCGCATCTATCGGCTTTTTGGCGAGATTGGTATAATCATTACGCTGGTCGCGGTGCGTACGGGGCTGGGTGTTAATAAATGCCGCCACATTCCAGCATTCTTCGTCGGTTAATTGCGGATTTTCATAAGTAGCGCCGTACGGCATATTATTCTTTACAAAACCGGCCAGGTTGCCTAAACGATACATGCCGGCGCCATCATTATAACTGTGCGATCCCCATAATGGCGGATAGGTGTATGATTTTTTATCAGCGGTAAGCAAGCCCTGTCCACCGGCGCCATGGCAGCTTTGGCATTTTGCGGCATAAACCAGCTTACCTTTTCCGGCATCGGCCGGCCCGTTTAAATAAGGCAGCTTTTCTGTAGCGTTGCCGAAAAGCCTCGCGTTCTTCTTCACATCCTTGCCAATCCACTTCATATAAGCCAGCATCGCCTGTACTTCTTTGGCTGTGGTATCCGGCGATTTACCGCCCAGGCTCCGGCTAAAACATTCTACTATACGCTGCGTAGCAGGTTCCATCTGCCCTGAGCGGGCACTCATTTTAGGGTAGGTTGCTATAAAGCTTGCAAAGTTATTGCCATAAAGCCGTGTGCCGCCGCCCAGGTGACAATTCTGGCAATTCATGCCGTTACTTAACTGAGCCAAGTTGCCGCTGGGGCCAAAGTAAACTGCGGTATGGGTAATCAGTTCCCTGCCATATTTAACCATCTCCCCTTGTTTACCTGGCGGCATCGCCGCGCTATCTGGTGCATGCCATGCATCAAATGGAACTAATCTTTCCGTTGATAAATTTTTATCCGTTGCAACAACTACGCCCTTATTAGCGTCATTATTAAAAATCAAATAGAAAAAAATCGTAATAACGCAGGCTACAGCGCCGATGCGGACAATATAACCGGCTGTTTTAGTGACTTTATCTGAATTTTCTTTCGGGTTTCCGGGACGCATTTAGATAAACTAAAAGATTAATTTTCAGGCTTGTAATTGATGGTGGAAGATAACAAATTCACGTCAAAATGCTGTAAATATTAATAAGTACAAATCGTCTGTAACAATATCTTAACAGCGATTTTCGTAACGAATATGGTACAAAAAAAATGCACAACGTCATTTTTCGATATGATTTTAACATTATCTTTACGAAAACCTGATTCAAACACGCAACTTAATTGCGGTTGCAGTTAATTAATTTTAAAGCAATTGTTCTTTTTGCATCATACCTTTTTATTCACTTAAATTTTTATTCTTCACCCAATTTCCATTCTATGAGAAAAAAATTTTACTTTCAAAAATTTGCTTCCTGTTTACAAAGTCTGGCCATACTGGCATTGGTGACTTTGCTGTTCAGCAATTATGCGCTGGCGCAGGGAGCAGCGGTTACGGTTACCGGTAAAGTAACCGACGGCCAAACCAACGAAACACTCCCCGGTGTAGCCGTAAGCGTTAAAGGCACTACCAGCGGCGTACTTACCGATGCCAACGGCAGCTATTCAATTATTGCCGATGGGGCCGCCACCCTTGTTTTTAAATATATCGGCTATAATAGCGTGGAGATGCCTATAGGTGGTAAAACCTCTATAAACGTAAAGCTAACGCCATCAGCCGAGCAGTTGAAAGACGTAGTAGTAACAGCCTTAGGCATTAAGCGCGAACGCCGTGCTGTAGGTTATTCGGTTACCGAGGTAAAAGGTTCGACGCTTACGGAAGCACGCGAAACCAATTTCGTAAACAGTCTTGAGGGCCGGGTAGCCGGTGTTAACGTAAGTAATGTGGCAACAGGCCCTGGCGGTTCGGCCAACGTTATTATACGTGGTGTTTCAGATATTACAGGCTCTAACCAACCATTGTACGTTATTGACGGTATCCCGATGCAGAACAGCAACTACCGCCAAACCGATGTGGGCGGTGGCTATGGCGGCGCCGATGGCGGCGACGGTACCATCAACGTTAACCCCGACGATATTGAAAATATTTCGATATTAAAAGGAGCGGCCGCGACGGCACTATATGGTTACCGCGGTAGCAGGGGTGTAATCCTCATCACTACCAAATCAGGTAAAAATGCAAAAGGCATGGGTGTCGAAGTCAACTCAAACTACGTTATCGAAAGCGTAATAGACAATACCGACTGGCAAAAAGTTTATGGACAAGGTTCAGCAGGCGCTAAGCCGGCCAACGGAAATGAGGCCTTTGAGCTTGGTCTGTCAAGCTGGGGTCCTAAATTGGATGGCTCGCAGGTGTTCCAGTTCGACGGTGTTGAGCGCCCGTATTCATCGGTTCCGGGTAATATGAAACGTTTTTATAAAAACGGGGCGGCAAGAACCAACACGGTATCTTTTAGTAAGTCTCTTGGCGATGACGGTAGTCTGCGTTTTTCTGCCAGCGACCTTGATAACAAGAGTATCATCCCCAATGCCGGTTACAAACAGCAATCGTTCTCGTTATCTACGAATTATAAACTCGATAAGCACCTCGATCTGCAATTAAAAGCGCAATATATTAATGCGTTTACGCATAACCGGCCGAGTGTGTCGGATGCTGCAGGCAGCCTGAACTTCGCACCGATGTATTTACCGGCCAACGTCAACATCAATTCGTTATACCCTGGTTATAAAGCAGATGGTTCTGAAAATCAATTTTTGGATGATGCTTATACCACTAACCCGTACTTTGTGGCTTACAAGTTCATCAACAATACTAATCGTAACCGCTTTATCGGCTCGGCGGATGCAAAATATACGTTTGATAATGGCTTGTACCTGCAATTCCGCGTGGGCGAAGATTATTTTGCCGACCACAACGTAATTGTAACGCCTAATGGCACGGCTTATCAAAGCGATGGGGCCATGGTGGATGAGAACATCAAGTCGACAGAGTTAAACATGGATGCGATAATAGGCAAGAACTTTAAGATAAATAAAGATTTCGCCCTTAACGTATTGGTGGGCGCCAATTCACGTAAGCAGGTAACCGACCAGTTGGATGCTACAGGTAACACCTTTCAAACGCCGTACCTGTATACTGTAGGGAACCTGGCCAGCCCGACAGAATACGCAAGCAACCCTGTAGTAGTAAATAAATCTGTTTACAGCACTTTAGATTTCTCTTACAAAAACTTCCTTTATTTAACCGCCACCGGCCGTAACGACTGGTATTCCACACTAGCACCGGGTAAAACAAATTATTTCTATCCATCGCTCAGCGGTTCATTTGTATTCTCCGAACTGCTGAACGCACCATGGCTGGATATGGGTAAATTACGATTAGGCTATGCTAATGTGGGCGGTGAAGCCGACCAGCCATATCAAACACTTTTGGGATATAACAACGTGGGTAATTTAAGCGGCCACGCAATAGGCAATATAGCCAACGGTGGCACGGTGCCGAATAGTGCCCTCGAGCCATCGTCAGCAAAAGAGTTTGAAATTGGCACCGAGATAACCATGTTTAAAAACAGGCTGCACTTCGATGTCTCTTACTATGATAAAAAAGTGAGTAAGGAAGTAATTCCTGCTGTAACTTCAAAAACTTCGGGTTATGATGCCGTTTTGTTAAACTCTGGCGAAATAGAGAATAAGGGTATTGAGTTTTTGGTATCAGGCACCCCGGTTAAAACCCAGAACTTTACCTGGACTGAAACATTAAACATCTCCTATAACAATAATAAAGTGTTATCGCTTTCAAACGGGTCCAGCAATTACCCGCTCGGTTATTCACGTGCCGGCGAAGATGAAGGCGTTGGTATAGCCTATATGTCGCAGGTGGTTGGTAAATCTGCTTACCAGATATTTGCCCTCGACCCTGCCCGCGATGCCAGCGGTAAGCCAATTATAGACCCGATAACCGGCGCTCCTGATCCTGCCCTTGCCACTTATAAAGATTTGGGCTCAGGTATAAGCCCGCTTACTACCGGTATAACTACCGATTTGCATTACAAGCATATCAACCTGTCCGTACTAGTTGACGGTAAATGGGGCGGCAAAATATTCTCGGGTACAAACTACTACGGTTACCTGTTTGGTTTAAGCAAAGAAACCTTACCCGGCCGCGATATTAAATACGGTACGCAGGAGCTGAACCCGCAGGATTATTATGCTGCCATGAGCAACAACGGCTCTTTGTTTTTATATAATGCAAGCTTTATCAAGTTAAGGCAGGTGGTACTGGGCTACACTTTCCCCGCAGCAATGTTCAAAAATAAGATACAGGGAATTACCATCAGCGCCGTTGCGCGTAACCTCTGGACTATCGTGAAACATACACCGAATATCGACCCTGAATCAAACTATTCGAACGGGCCGCAGGGTATTGAACAGGCTACTGTTCCTTATACCCGCACATTCGGTTTAAACCTCAACGTGAAATTTTAAGATGATTATTGAAACATATAATAAACTGCTTAATATGAAATTACAATCAATATATATAGTTGCAGGTGCAGTGATAGCCATGACGTTTGCATCCTGTAAAAAAGACCTGATTAAAACAAATACCGACCCTAACTCGGTATCCGTGGGCGTATTTGACCCGAACAATATTTTAACAGCCACACAGCTTTATTATACCGGTAGCACCGATAACGCCATAGAGGTGGAAGAAACCGAAATACAGGGTGCGGGCTGTATGATACAGCACTGGGCATCCACATCTGCTTTCTTTTTTGGTGATAAATATACAGGCCCGCCTACCAACGGCGGCTGGGGTTCATTCTTCGACCATACGTATAACTCTACCATAAAGTATGCAGTAGACCTTTACACCACTACCAATGGCAAGCCTCAATATAAAAACCTGCACCAGATAGCCCGAATTATGAAGGCAATGGCATTTGAACGCATAACCGATGTTTATGGCGACGTGCCTTATTTTGATGCAGGCAAGGCGTATACCAAAGGCATTTACTTCCCCAAATATGACAAGCAAAAGGATATTTATGCCGACATGCTTAAAGAAGTTGAACAGGCAACCGATAGCCTTGACGAAAATGGCGATAAACCACAGGGAGACCTATTTTACGCACATGCGGATGATCAAATAGCTTCGTGGAAAATGCTAGGCAACACGCTGTTGTTGCGTATGGCAATGCGTCTTACCAAAGTTGATCCAAATACGGCCAAAGCTTACGTAACCAAAGTACAGGGCAAAACTTTTCAAAGCAATGCTGATAATGCCATTGTGGTTCATGGCACCAACGATCCCCTTACCATCAACAGGATTTATCGCGGTATAGGCGAAGACGGCGACATACAGTTATCCGGACAGCTAAGCAAAACCTTCGTCGACACTTTAAATAGTAATAATGATCCGCGCCTGCCCGTTTTATCTTATGTTTACCCTGATGGTTATTCTCCCGGCGATGATCCCACAGGCGGCTCGTCAGACCCGGCCGATCAAAATGGCTTACCAAACGGTTATGACGGCGGCACCACCGCGCATGGTATACTAAGCTACCTGGGCCCTCCTGCATACTTGGGCGATATTGCTTTGTATTCTCGCCCCAGCCCTATCATATTCAATCCAACAGCTCCTACCCTGGTTTTAACTTACGCAGAATCCGAGCTGTTACTGGCCGATGCAGCCGCGCGCTGGGGTATAGGCAGTGCCGAAGAACATTATAACAATGGCGTAATGGCTGCGATGAAGCAATACTCCGTTTTCGGGAACGCCGGCACGGTAAGTGACGACGATGCCAATCAATATTTAACTGATCATCCATATGTTGCGGCTCAAGGGCTTAGCATGATAAATACCCAATACTGGATTTGTACATTCTTTGATGAGTATGAGGCATGGGCTAATTACCGCAGAACAGGTTACCCTGCTTTAACGCCGGTAACTTATACCGGTAGCCAGTCTCCGGGTGCTATTCCGCGCAGGATGTATTATTCAACGGTGGATAAACAGGTGAATACGGCCAACTACAATGCAGCCGCCGCCGGAATGACGGGTGGCGACAAAGTTACCAGCCGTATGTGGTGGGATGTGCAGTAATAGCCGCTAAAGAAAAATACTTCAAAAGCCATCTCTTGATTAGGGGATGGCTTTTTTTAACTTTACAGCCGTTATTATTCCGGCTACAGGTAAAATTTAACACTTTTTAAGATTTAATATTGATACTTTTGCATTCCTTTACACGTTTGCTAACCGGCCGACAGATTAAAGGATTAACATAAAAAACAGGAAAACGCTGCTTACTCCATAAAATGAAAAAAACGCTTACATTACTTTCTATCATTACATTTATTTCTTTCTACGCCAAAGCACAGGATGATGAACCAAAAGAATACGTTAAAAGCTACCTGGCGCTTCAGGGCGGTTTTTCAAATCCAATGAGCGATTTTGCCAATAAAACTTACGAGAATTATAAATCAGGTTTTGCTAAACGCGGCATTGTTGTCGGTTTTGAAACCGGTGTATACGTATATAAAAATTTAGGAATAGGCGCAACGCTCTCATTCCGCGACCAGGGCGAATACACTATTCCTGATGCACAGGTACTTGCAAATGGCTATAACAAAATCCTGAAAGTAAACTCAACCCTTGTACAGGCTGTAGGCCGTTATCACAGTTTAGATTTCCTGTTAGGTCCGCAATACTCCTTCCAGTATAAAAAATTCATCCTCGATCTTCGTGCCGATGCAGGTTTTATAAAAAGCACATCTACACCGGTGGTTACCATATTTGTTTCAAATACCAGCAATACGTCAACTACTATTACTCAACAAAATTCCAAAAGCATGGTAATGGCTTACGGCGGCGCCGCTGCCCTGCGCTGGGAATTTGCTGACGGATGGGATATCGGCCTGCATTTTAACTATGTTAAATCAGATGGCCTGAAAATTTCAAACACCGGCGATATTTCTGCCTTGCAGGGAACCGGGCGTTTGGTAACAAAGCAACCGGTTGCAGTGCTAGAGTCGACTTTTGCGATTGCAGTGCATTTTTAGAAACGTAATAACCAAAAATATAGAAAGCAGCCCCGCAAGGCTGCTTTTTTTATGGCGTCATCGCCAGTTTGTGTGTTAAATTTTTATTAAATCTATTGTTATTAGCCGTTAAAACTTTTGACATTAATTTTTTTCTTATAATTTTAACCAGCCCGAAAATTAAACAATTGAAAAGACTAATAGCTATAGCTTTGCTTGGTCTGCAAATGTTCACCATTTGCGGCCACCTGGTGCTATACCATTACTTTGTTTACAAATCAGACAGGGAACTTAACGAGCGCATCAGCAACAATGCGTATACGGAACATGACCTCGTCGAAATAAAAATACCGGCACATACAGCCATCACCCAAAGCTGGACCGAATACCAATATATCAATGGCCAGATTCAGTTTAAAAACATCTGCTACGATTATGTCAAGGTAAAATTAACGACCGATACAATTTACCTGGCCTGCCTGCCGAATCGTGAGAAAACCAGGCTTTTCAATCAAAATATTATCAACGCTAAAGTTATTGACGATGCGCCTGTAAGCAAAAAAGGCCAGGTGCCTTTTGGTAAGGGCATCGACCTCGGCAAATATAACTATACGTTAGTTTCCTATCATTTTTCATCCCAGGTAACCGTACTCAACCATGGCAATGCATTTACTGTCCCGGCCATCGCCAGTCGCTGCGTTACTGTTCCCCTTCAGCCCCCAAGGATGTCGTGTTAATCCCCTGCTCTTTTAACCGACATTTTTTAACCGTTTCCCTTTGGGGGGACTGATTTTATTTACATGATGAATCTTATTATTCAACAAAAACTTCATTATACGCTGCGCTTAGCAGTCGCCATGTGTTTTATAGGCCACGGCTCATTCGGAATTATTACCAAGGAGATCTGGTGCAATTACTTTGCCGTTTTTGGCATCGGTAAAACAATGGCTTACCAATTGATGCCATGGGTGGGCGGATTTGATATCGCCTGTGGCCTTATTATGCTGATATATCCTATGAGGATAATACCGCTCTGGCTATTGATATGGGGCATCGTTACCGCCCTTTTACGCCCGATTTCAGGCGAACCATTTGCAGAATTTATCGAACGCGCCGGAAACTTCGGTGCGCCGCTGGCATTATTAATGCTATCCGGAGGTGTAAACTTTAAAGGTCTGTTTACCCCGATTAAACCCAACGCTGAAGCCCCGGCTGACATTCTGCCAAAGATTGTTACCAGCCTTAAAGTAGTAGTGTTCTTGCTGCTTGCCGGTCATGGCTGGCTAAACCTGATTGAGAAGAAAGGCTTGATGGGGCAATATACCTCGCTTGGCTTTAGCAATCCTGCATTTGTGGCGCATTTAGCCGGCGCGTTTGAAATTGCGGCTGCCGTATCAGTGCTGATAAAACCTATACGATCTGTATTGCTCGTATTTTTTATTTGGAAAATGGCAACAGAGCTATTCTATCCGCATTGGGAAGCGTTTGAGTGGATCGAACGCGGCGGCAGCTACGGCTGTATACTAGCTTTATGGTTTGCGCTCGGCAAAAAGAGCGAAGCTGCGCAGAACGTGAATAATTTACAGCCGGCGTAACGCTATGCTAATCTGAAGTCTTGGGTGGAGGAAAGACTCAGGACTTCAGACTTTTGACTCAAGATTATTTACAAGATGGTTCGTCGGTAATTATCTTCTTTTCAATGCGCTTATCCGGAATAAACCATACACAGGCTACCACTATAAACAAACCGAAACTTGCCATCGGGTAAAAGAATGAAACACCAATGGCAGTTAAATAAATCCCGACAGAAATCTTGCCTTTCCAGTCCTCATTAATAGCTTCGGCTAACAGGGAGTCTTTCCCCATGTGCCTTATCAGGGTAAACATTAATATTGTGTAGGCAATGGCGCACATCAGCAAAACAATACCGTAACAGGTTACGGGCCATTGCGCAAAATGGTTTTCTCCCATCCAGGCCGTAACAAAAGGCACCAGCGACAGCCAGAAAAGCAGGTGCATATTTGCCCACAAAACCGCGCCATTTATTGATTTTACTACCTGCATCATGTGGTGATGATTGTTCCAGTAAATGCCTACGTAAACAAAGCTCAGCACATAGCTGAACATTACCGGTATCAGCTCATGCAGCGATTCGATGTGTGCGTCTTTGGGTATTTTAAGCTCCAGCACCATAATGGTAATAATGATGGCTATCACCCCATCGCTAAATGCCTCTAAACGTCCTTTTTCCATAGTCCCAAAATAGTTATTTAAGCAGAAAGCCGAAAGACCAAAGTTAAAAGCTGCTAAATTTTATAACGCGAAGCAAACATAAGTGTCCCCCGATTTATTGCCGATTTTGCCACCGCCGCAGGCTATAACCACATATTGTTTACCATCAATAGCATAAGTAGATGGCGTGGCAAAACCGGCTGCAGGTAATTTGGCTTCCCAAAGCTGCTTGCCGGTCTTCTTATCGAATGCCCGTATCTTTTCATCTTTTGTTGCGGCTACAAATATCAACCCGCCTTTAGTTACCAGCGGGCCGCCGTATAATTCGGTGCCGGTAATGGGTATTCCCTTTTTTGTAAGTTCCGGGTATTCGCCCAACGGTACTTTCCAAAGCGTTTTGCCGGTGTTTAAATCGGTAGCGGTTAATGAGCCCCACGGCGGAGTAATGCCGGGATAGCCATCCTTATCCAAAAACCTATTGTAACCATTCATCAAATAAGGAATAGTATTTTGTTTGGGAACCGCAGTTGGTGGTTCTTTTGCCGGATGATTGGTAGCCGGTTCTTTCTCCGGCAGCTTCAGTAGAAAGGCTAACAATTTCTTTTTGTCATCGACAGAAATCTGTTTGAACGATGGCATCATATTGCGCCCGTTCTCTACGACCTTACTCACCTGGTCTTCCGAATATTTTTTGCCGATGTTAACCAGCGAAGGGTATGATGTACCGTTGCCTTTCAACTCACCGCCGTGGCAGCCGATACAATATTTATTATAGATGGCATGTCCCATGCCGTTAAATGAATGATCATCTGTATTTTTCGGCACGTCAATCATTACCTGCGCCCAGGGCATTTCGCTGTTACTTGTGTACATTATACCATCCGGGTCTACTGCTGCCCCACCCCATTCGCCGCCGCCGTCAAAGCCGGGGAAGATCCAGTCGCCATCTTTACTTGGCGGGGTGAACATTACGTTATACTTTACCTGCTTATATTTGGCCAGCATACCCGCATGCGTTTCCGGGTTGATGTTGGTTACGTCCTCCGGCCCAAAATGCTGACGGGCAAACGGCTGTGGTAAGGTGGGGATGGGTTGCGTTGGCCAAACATCCTCGCCGGGCAAGGCATTTTGCGGCACGGGCTTTTCTTCAATCGGGAATATCGGTTTGCCGTTTGTCCTGTCGAACATAAAAATATAGCCGTGCTTGGTTATTTGCGCCACGGCGTCGATAGTTTTTCCATTTTGTTCGATGGTGACAAGATTAGGATTAGCGGCCAAATCCCTGTCCCACAAATCATGGTGTACCACCTGGTAGTGCCAAATGTATTTGCCAGTAGCCGCATCAAGTGCGACTAAAGAGTTTGCATAAAGATTGGCACCCTTACGGTTCCCTCCGTAAAAATCGCCGCCTATTGAACCGATAGGAATGTAAACTATACCGCGTTTTTCATCAAGCGACATACCTGCCCAGTTGTTTGCGCCACCCAGGCGTTGCCAGGCATTTTTATCCGGCCATGTTTCATAATTCTTTTCGCCGGGATGCGGGATGGTATGGAAAATCCACCTGAGTTTACCCGTCAGCACATCGTATGCCCGCACATGTCCTGGCGCCGCGTCTTCCGATTCATCAACCCGTGTACCTACAATCAGGGCATCTTTATAAATAACGCCCGGTGTAGTACCGGATACGAAAGATTTAGTGTCTCTGCCGAGGTCTTTTGTTAAATCCAGGTAGCCGCCCTTACCAAAGCTTTTAACCGGTTCGCCTGTTTCGGCATCAATAGCAAAGTTTTTTGAGCCCACGCTATAAAAAATGCGTTTATTATCGCCTTTATCATCCGCCCAATACAATACACCACGACAAACTTTATAATAAGCCAACGGGTCACTTTTTTTTGAAGTATCCTGCGTGGCAGGATCAAACATCCATTTTTGAACACCCGTAGCGGCATCCAAAGCAAATAGCTTCAGCTTCGGACTGGTGGCATACATTATCCCGTCAATTATTATCGGGTTGCATTGATTCTGGCTGCGGTTAGCGCTGTCCTTGTCCTGCGAGCTAAAAGTCCAGGCAACCTTTAATTGAGCAACATTGGCTGGTGTTAGCTCAGCATTTGCAGAATACCTGTTTCCTTCTTTCGAGCCTGCATAGGTGCGCCATTCGGTATCAGCAGACGCTGAATGTTTTTTACAGGAAATAAGGATGCATGCGGTAACGAGGATGCAAAAAGGAATAGATAATTTCATCGGTTAGATTGGCTTGGGGGTTTTACCCAATAAAGCTAATAATATCCGGATAAAAATATGCGATAAAGGCAATATTTGTAACGTAGAGACGCAATGCATTGCGTCTCTGAAAAAGCGATAGATTATCAATCATCCTGAGCAGGTGGGCAATCGCTTTTAAACCTGTTCGATGGGAGACGCAAGCATTACGTCTCTACGATCATGATTGAAACAACAAAGGCCGGGCTACGACGTTCGCAACCCGGCCTTTGTTGTTTAGAATATACCAGATTTTACTCCTTCTTATCCTTCTTATGTCCGTTAAAATCAAACATCCTGGAAATGGTGAAGCCAACCCTGTACTGCCCGCGGCCATAGCTTGATTGTGTTCCGCTGAGGTAGTTAATTTCGTTTACGGCCCGTGCATTGCTTACGTTAAGGGTAAATACGTGACCGCCTGTTTCCATTTCGAAACCGAAGCCAAGCGGGTCTGAAAAGCCGGTTCCGTTTGTATGTTGGAAAGATGAAAACGAGTGCGCATAGTCAATTATGAAACCGGCGTGGCGGGAAACTTTTAACCTCAAAGCGGCTGATAACGCAAAAAAGTCGAGGTCGTTATCAACCACAAAAGGTATTGGCGTATTGTTACGTACGAATGAAGGCGCTATTTGCAACACATTACCCGGCGAAAAGCTATGGGCAATGATCACTTGTCCGAAGTATGAAAACCTGTCGCTGGTTTTAGTAAAATCTGTTCCGTACGGCCTAAACCCGGTTTCGCCAAGCAAGGTAATGGCAAATGGCGAACCGCCGTTGGCCTGGTGCAATACGGCATATTTTAATTCCAAATCGGCCAGGCCGCCTATCGTGCTCCTGCCCATATCAATATTGAGGTTATCGGTTAAGCCATATTCAAAACCTATGTAAACATCGGCAACATCGTCAAGGCCGAAATAAGTTCTACCGCCCCCATTCTTTCCGGCGAAATCGCCGAAACGGTGTATCACCAAAAAGTTAAAGTTGTTTTTCTTTATCGTTTCCGTGCTTTGCGACAAAACCAACCTGGATGATTTATAAATCATCATTGGTCCTTTTTGCCCGTCGCCGGCCATTGAATTTAACAGCGAGTCCGCTGCGCTTTGTTTCTTTTCGGGTTCTGTTTTCTGGGCAAACAGGTTAATGCTTGCAGCAAGCAGGCATAGCAGGATAATATACTTCTTCATGTCGGGATGGTGTTGTGTGATTAATGGATTTATTTACTTTGGGTGTACGTTGCCGCAACCGTTATCTTTATGCTTTCCGCAATGTTGTGGAATACTATTTTGGGTATATCGATATGGTGATCTGCACACTTCACCATAAATTCTGATTTCATGCTGACCACGCCTCCTTTTACCGTAATAGTACCTGGTATGCTTCGGTTTTGGGTAACGTTGTGCACAGTTAACTCGCCGCTTACCGTAACCGGGTAGCTGCCGTCTTTGGTGACATCTATTTTTTCAGGTATTCTCCCTTTAAAACTAGCGCGGGGATACTTATCGCTCTCCATGTAATCAGAGTTAAAATGCTCCTGCATTAGCGACTTCGGAAACTTAAATGAGCTTATGTTAATCACAAAGTTCAACTCACCTGTAGCGGCATTAAATACCGATGCGCCGGAGGATGTTTCGGCTCTGATATCCTCAATCGGTGCCGTTGAAAACAGTGTAACGTTTGCATTTTTACAGACATAGAGGTCCTTGCCCGCCTGGAAACTCGTTATCCAGGCAAGTAAAATAATACTTAGATGTTTCATTTTTTAAGGTGTTTTTAAAGAATTCAGGTTCCAGCTGAGCCCGACAGCTACACCGGTGGTTTGCAACTTCACCTGGCTGTAGCCAACGTTCGACAGCGGAACTTTCAGATACGGCTGAATACTGATTCCTACTTTTGAATTTATTTGTCTTTCATAGGTTGCGTTCAGGTTCATCACACCAAAAAAGTATCTCCCGGGGTTAGGAACGGTGTAGTTGGTTGGCCCTGAAGCGCCTCCATACATGTTATTATAAGTGAATTTATAGCTCTCATGCAGCATAATGTATGATGACAATCCTGTGCCTATCGATATCTTATTCTGCTGTTTATGATATACCTGGTAGCCTATATTAAGCGGAATATCAAGCATTCGGCAATCTGCGGTTACACTTTGCGGACTAACGGGCCATTTATAGCCCAAACCGTTATTGTAATTCGCAAAGCTGGTTAAGTAAGGTTTAACAGAATACAAAGCGCCGGTGCTTATCGTCAGCTTACGCGATACCCCCATGGCAAATGTTAAACCTATATTGGTACCTACTTTGCTTTGTGCAAACGAGCTTACCCCATTCAGATCTGGCGCGGCAACAACGCTCAAAGTATATTGCGGCCTGTAAGCCATCTGAGGTTTTGCTTTATTAGGCTTAGCCGGCGTATTGGCAGCCAACCCAGCGGTATTGGCCGCAGGCGGAGGCGTAACAGTTTGCTGCGGTGCCTGCTTTTGTACCGGCGGAACTACCGTTTGCTGGTTGGCAGCATAGTTATCATTACTTAGGTTATTTGGCAATGTTGAGTTACCAGGATTAGCATCTTTTTTATTAACTACCGGCTGCTGCACGTAAGCAGGCTGATTATCCTTTTTCAATGGAATTGCCTGTTGCTGGGGCACATTGTTGTTAATAGCTGGTGCTTTTTTATTCGTTGCAAAGTGCCCGTTATAAGCTTTAGTATCGGCTTTATTTACATGCGCTATAGTTTGAGTTTTATCAAGTATAGTATCCTTCTTTGTAGTGGCTATTGATGCATTTTTATCCAAAATAGTATCCTTAACACCGGCTATCGCCTTGTTTTTGTCAAGTATAGTGTCGCGTGTTTTTGCTATTTTGCTATTGTCGATAATGGTATCCTTAGTACTATGCCCTGCTATCGTGTTGTCAGGCTGTCCGTTAGTTTTTGGCCTGAATAACCAAATACCCAAAGCAATAAGCAGCAATGCAGCCACACCGCTCAGGATAGGCCACATTAAAATAATACCCTTCCTCTTGCTCGACTTATCGAGCATCCCTTCCAGCGCATCCCAGTCGCCTTCCTCGTACCGGATCTCATCGACCGGGTCTTCCAGCTTCTTTTTAAAAAGATCGTCTAATCTTTTTTCGTTCTCAGTGTTCATTCTCAAATACCTTTGTTTAAATACCCCCCGTTCATGTTTATCGCCTTAATGGCCACAATCGGGGTACTATAATCCATGCCGCTGCTGTAACCGGCATTTCCGGCAGATGAATCTGCCTTTAATATCATGTTTTTAAGTTTTTGCCTGGCCTTATGCAAATTTGATTTTGATGTGCCGGCATTAATGTTAAGCATGGAGGCAATCTCTTCGTGCGAATAGCCTTCTATCGCAAAAAGGTTAAAAACCGTGCGATAAGCCTGGGGAAGCTTTTGAACCATTGCCAGCAAGTCGGCATAGTTCAGGTTTTTATCGGCAACATCGCCATCGCTTATATGTTCAGCCTGTTCCAGGTCTTCGGTGTATGCCATTTTAAGGTTAGCCCGGTAATAATCGATAGACACGTTCATCATGATTTTGCCGAGCCAGGCTTTAAAAGGCCTGCTGATGTCGAAACTTTCAATATGAGTAAAAACTTTAAAGAACCCCTGGTTCATTACCTCAGCAGCTTCCTCCCGATCATTAGCATAGCGCAGGCATATCCCCATAGAGAAACCATAGAACGCCTTGTAAAGCATCTTCTGGCACTTTCTGTCCTGTTTTATACAGCCCCTAATCAGTTGATGTAACTCTTCGTCTCCCATAAGGGTTATATACTGTTAGCTAATTTTATCCTCATTGTTTTATCTCTATCACGTTATTCGTTAACAAAAGGTTGCCTGTTTGTCACAAAAAAATATCTTATAAAATTAATGTATTGAAAATCAATATTCTAAATCAAGGCAACACAATCATATATTTTAATCACAGAGGCACAGAGAAGGGACAGAAACCACTAAGAAAAATAAAATTGCCGATGTTAACTGATAACACCGATAATTTTAATAGGCGATCTGTCAAACAAGCATCTGCGTAATCAGCGTCATCTCCTATCATCTGCGTTCAAAAATTCTCCGCCTTCTCTATATGTCTGCGGCTAAATCTTACCACATGCAAATCATTATAAACCAAATATTTATAATCATCCGCGTCCAATAAGCCTTTAAATTCTCAATTACAAGGCAACCATTTCAATTATTTGTCCGGTAATATATTTAAAACACGCCATAAAAGGCATTTAAATTTAACTAAATGGTTCCGGTTTCCGTTGTTATAATTACTAAAAACGTTGCTGATATTATTGACGGCTGCCTGCAAAAGGCAAGGAAGCTGACCGATGATATCATTATTATATGCAACGGGAACGATGATGACGAGCCGGTAAACATGCGGCTGCAAAATGGCTGCAGCCTGTATAAAAAGCCCTGGGGCGGTTACGGCGCCAATAAAAACAAAGGAGTTGAGGCGGCAAAATATGATTGGATATTAAGTATAGATGCCGATGAAATTCCGGATGAAGGGCTTGTACAGGCCATTCACCTTATTGATTTCAAGGATATTGAAACGGTTTACGATATTAAATTCCGTTCATATTTCGGCACGAAAGCTATCCGCTTTGGCAGTTGGGGGCGCGACCACCATATTCGCCTGTTTAACCGCACGTTTGTAAAATGGTCGGAAACGATGGTGCATGAAACATTGCTGCTGCCATCCTTCATCAAAAAGAAAAGAATTGATGGCGCCATTCACCACTACTCGGTAAAAAACGTCCGGGAATTTGATAGTAAAGGCTGCTATTATGCGAAGCTGAGCGCTAAGAAATATTTCCGTACCGGTAAAAAAGCCGGCTTTATCAAACTCTACATCTCCCCTATTTTTGGCTTCCTGAAAAACTATGTTGTTTACCTGGGCTTTTTGGACGGCCGTGAGGGTTGGGACATTGCCCGGACAACCGTCAAAAACACCCGCCGTAAATACCAATTTTTAAGCCAGATAGAAACAATGCCAGATAATCAACCGGCGAATAAAGACAGCCTGGTGGTAGAGTATTAAGCGGGTATACCGCGCTATCTTTGCAAACGCTGAACTGCTTCTTAACTAAGTTAGTCCCAATACTTTTTGGTACCAGCGGATGTTATCAGCCGCAGTTTTATCTATGTCAAATTGCCGCTTAACTTTTGCATTTCCGTTTTTAGCGAGGGTTTCCCTAAAATCGGCGTCAGTAAGCAACCTTATTATAGCATTGGCAAGTTGTTCGATGTCATCCGGGTCGATGAGCAGTCCGTCAACTTCATGTTCAATTAACTCCGGTCCCGAAGTGCGGTTTGAGTTGACGACGGCTGTTCCGCAAGCTATGGCCTCCAATGGTGCTAAAGCAAATGCCTCGGCGTAGGATGGAAATACGCTAACTGCCGAACCTTGAAGACAGCTGTAAAGCTCTTCAGTAGAAACATGCCCCTTGAAAATAACAGATTCCACAGCGCCCTTATCAAGTTGATCAATTACCTTCCGCTGTGAACCTTTGCCTAATATCAATAGCCTTGCGCCGGGTATTTGTTTGTAAACGATATTCCAGGCGTTGGCTAGCTGATAAATACCTTTTTTGGCGGCCAATGTCCCTGTAAAAACAACTTGCAGCGGATTCTTAATCCCATCAATAGCAGGGATATCTGTAGTAATACCGTTATGTATTATCTCAATACTTTTACTGTACGACAAATAATCGCCGCTTTTAACTGCGGTATACTTACTCACAGCGGCTACCGCCATAGCTTGATTTAAAATGGTTTGCTCCATTTTAAGCACATGCTGCGGCGTTGTTTTACCTGCCTCACTATTGAAATAGGTTATTGAGCCATTCATCTTGATGACAACGGCTACCGATAATTTAGGGAAAGGAACATAGCTTCCGCAAAAACGTATAAAATCGTTATAGTCCGGCATCTCTACAATATCTATCTGGTACCGATGTATAATTTCCTCCAGCTTGATTTTATAGGCACCAAGGCCTTTTTTAATATCCTGTTCCAAAAGCCGGGAGTCTTTTAATAGGCGCATACCAATGCGCGACGATAGTGAGGCCTCGTTTCCTAAAAACTTTAAATCAAAGCCACGGCGGAAGCGGTAAACCACCACGCCTTCATCCACAAATTCATCGGCTCCCCCATATCCGGGCCCGTACAACCCTGCAACTACAACCGCATGTCCCATTTTCACCATTTGCCGCGCCAATAGCCTCACCGAAGTTCCGATACCGCCATGCCTGCCGGGAGGGTATTCGTCGCAGAGATATAAAATATTCATTTCGCTAACAGGTGTTTAAAGTTACGGATGTGTTGTTTGTTAACTTGTCCCGTTAAAATAATGATCAATAAATAGGAAGCGCAGGCGATTACCAATTGCAATAAGAAATGCAGATGGAGCATCGAAGTCAGCAAATAACTAAGGGCAGCTTCAGCAGTATACAAAATGATTGGCAACAGGGAAATCGTCATAATCTCCCTTCTCACCAAACGATAATACAAACCGGCCTGAAGCATATTGGTAGCCAGGAAAGCTATAGCCGCACCTATGCCGGAAAACTTCGTAATCAAAACAATGTTCAGCAGGATATTCGTGACTGCAGAGATGACCGTTATCAATGAAACTGATTTATATTTCTTAGCCCCGAAGCTCAACGACCACAACAGGTTAATAAAAAACTGCAGCGGAAGGCAAAGCGACAATATTAAAAACTCCGTTGAGTTTGATGCGCCATATTTGCCGTTAGTCATCCATCCTAATACCGGCACCCATATTATATTTAACACCAACGGAATTGCTGCCGCAAAGCACATTTCGATGGCGTTAAATGAAACAATATATTGTTGATAGCCGGCATCAATTTTGTTAACTGCAAGCAATTTTGCAAAACGGGGCAAAATAATAGGCGCTATAATCAACATAGGTAATTTTGCCAACTCGTACGATCGGTAGGCAAAACTGTAATCTGCCAGCACGCTGCTGCTGGTCATGATACCGAGCAGTATCCAATCCATGCGCGAGAGGCTACTGTCAAATATCACCGAAATATATTGTGCCGCCGATTCCCGTAATAATTTAAAATAAGCGTTTATACGAAACCTGAAGTTGAAACTGGTTTTGGTAAAAACATATAACAGCAGGCCTGCAAGCTCAAACACACCGGTGATAACCATTATTAATAACACAGCGTTGATATCTAAAACCCCACCGCGCACCAGCAGCCATGCAGCCACAATCTTACCAACGTTACTAATTACCGATATAACGCCAAATGGAGTAAACCGCTCTTTAGCATTTAAAAATTGCTTAAACGGCAGTGCAATAAACAGCAGCCCCTGCGCCAAAAAGAACCATGGCAGTTTTTTATACAAGCCAGTGGTATCGGTTGTAATTTTATTGAGCAGCAACAGGAAAATAAAGGTTATGACAAATCCTATTGCCGAATGCACAAAATAAGCCGCAGCAGCCCAGTCAGACCGCCTGGAGGCTGCTATCCGGCGTACCACCACCTGCTCAAGCCCGCAGCCCAGCAAAACGGTAATAAATACAGAAACGGCATTTGTCCAGTTAAAAATGCCAAAATCTGCTTTAGACAGGTATATCGATATAAAATAATAAAATATGCCGCCAAGCAGTTGCACAGATATAGCCTGCAAACCGGATGAAAATACCTTTACAAATAGCCCGTTTTTTACCAATGCAGATTTTTGTGGTTGTGTCAAAAATAATATAATCTTTTAGTTTAAGGACGTGCCCGACTTATGTTACGCGTGATTATGGCCTTTGGCTGCCTGCAACCGAAAATACTTTAAAATCTTTTGTAAAATACCCGCTACGCTGTTTTAGTCAGGCAACCCTTTCCATTATCAGGCCGTAATTCCTATCAAAATCGAATGTGCAAAAACAGCCATCCGATACTTAATTAATTGATTACAGATGTTAAACAGCATTGCAGGTTTTGATTTTAAAAGGTCCATAAAATCGGTCGACTGGAAACTGCTGCTGTTTCTCCTGCTATTTCTCGATGTAAAGCTGGCTGTAAAGATTGTTGCCATAGTGCTTATTTATGTGCTTCGCTTCGATTTTAAGTTTGGCTTCAACTTTAAAAACTCACGTTTACCCCTTTTTTACCTGTTGATTATGTTTATTCCCTTTATAAGCTTAGTGCTTAACAAGGGATATGCAAACCCGGATTATTTGCTGGTATTCTTAACTGGACTTGGTTTTTGGCTGCTTTGTATACTGGCCATTCACCAGGTAAAGCTTGCGGTTGAAAATAACGACACCGGGGTTATACACCGAACCATACTGGTTTTCTTCATTATTAACGCCGTAATTTCATTCGGGAATTATGCGGCCATCGTTTGGGAAATTCACGCTATTAACCCTTACCGGTACCAGGGCGAATATCAAAAATACTTCATTGGCACCGGCGACAATATCCGTGGGCTTACTTTCGATATATCGACAACTAACGCAGTATTAAATGCCGTGGGTGTTATTTATTTCCTGGTAAGAAAAAACAACCCGATGGTGCTGGTTTGTATGGTTGTCCTGCTTTTCACCGGCAGCAACTTCCTGAATATAGCTTTGTTTTTTACGCTGGCATTGTTGTTCATTTTCAACAGCACCCGCAACCAGAAAAGCCTAATCATGATTTGTGTGATGCTACTGGTGGTTTTCATGACTCAAATTTCGCCTCAAAACGACAAGTACGCTTTAAACACCATCAGCATTGCGTTTCACCCGCCGACTTTACCCGTTAAGACCTCGACGGCAAAGGTGGTTTGCGGCGGAACAGTCAGCCTGGAGGAAACAAGAGAACAGATCGCAAAAAACTATCTCGATAGCGTATCAAAATCAAAAATCGTAAAACCGGTAGTAATAAAACCGGAGCTTGCGGCGCTGCCGCGTACCGATAATGGCCGTATATTTATCGATACGCCCAAAATACACACCGCTACTTATCAATCCATCGTAGATACTACACCAACCCAACATCTGCTGCTTGGCTTTATTGATGCGCACCAGGCACAATTGCCCCTGTCGTCTGAAAAAAAATACATCCCTGGTAAGCCGGGAAAAGTTACCAGCTTTTTGCAAACAGCAAATTTCCTGGAACATAATCCCGTTAAGCTACTTGCCGGCGCAGGCATGGGGAATTTCTCGTCCAAACTTGCATTCCGGGCAACAAGCTTTGGTTTCGCCGGCGGCTACCCTGCCAAACACGCCTACATCAACAATGATTTTCTAACCAATCACCTTGATGTTTACCTTAACTTCTTTAGCAGGCGCGCTACGCTGCATTCACTCACCAACAGCCCAAATTCAGTTTACGACCAGTTGCTATCCGAATACGGCCTCATCGGCTTAGCAGCCTTCGCGATATTTTATGCCTGGTTTTTCGCCAGGCATGCCAAAACATTTACTTACGGCCTACCCCTGCTGTTGTTATTATTAATGATTTTTTTTACAGACTACTGGTTTGAGCAATTATCGGTAGTAGTATTTTTTGAATTGCTTTTTTTCTTAAACATCAGGGAAACCGAAAATAAAGTGCAACCCGTTTATGGCTCTTGAAAATCCAAAAGTTACTGTTTTAATGCCTGCTTACAACGCGGACAAGTATATCGAAGAAGCTATCTCGTCGGTACTTGGCCAAACATTTCACGATTTTGAACTGCTGATTATTAACGATGGTTCGACTGATGACACCTTAAAGGTTATCGAATCTTTTCGTGATAAACGTATCGTAGTCATCACCCAGGAAAACAAAGGAGTTTCCGCAGCGCTTAACCTTGGTTTGATGCATGCGCGCGCGCCTTATATTGCCAGGTTTGACGCGGATGATATTTGTTTGACTAACCGTTTAAAGATTCAGTACGAGTTTATCACCAAATATCCTGAATATTCCATCATCGGCTCTGCGGCAGAGTATATGGATGCCGATGGTCATTATATTTTCACACATCACCCGGAAGGCCACCTGAACGAAGAAATACAGCAGTTGCAATACACCATTTGCCCGTTTATTCATTCCAGCGTGTTTTATAAAAAAGAGGCTGTGATAAATAGCGGCGGTTATAACGAGCATGCCTATACCTACGAAGATCATTTTCTGTGGGTAAACATTCTGAAAAACGAGAAGGCCTGTAACCTGTCGCTGCCTTTAATAAAGGTAAGGCTGAATCCTGAATCGATTACGATCGACGAAAAATGGCGAACAAGGGCGTTTCGTTCGATTAAGTATTCTACATTAAAAAAGAGAAATATAACAGCTGCAGAAGGCGACGAGCTTTACCAAATCGGCCGTAAACAATACTCACCCAAAATAAAACATGGGGCCTACTATGCGTTGTGTGGCAAAAAATTCCTGCTCAACAATTACCAGCCCGAAAAGGCCCGCATGAACATGGCGAGGGCAATTGTGCTGCACCCGTTGCGGTTGGATAACTACCTGCTGTACACGGTAAGCTTTTTCCCTGAACGATTTATTAACTGGCTGCACAACCTTACACAAGGCAAATTTTGAAACGATGAAAGTAGCCTTTATAGCACGAACCACATTACACACCGTACCCGGCGGGGATACTGTACAGGTTGTGCAAACAGCCCGACAGCTCACCCACCTCGGTGTAGAGGTAGATATTCTGCTATCAAAAGACGAAATCAATTATGCAGCGTATGACTTGCTGCATTTTTTTAACCTGATACGCCCGGCCGATATTTTATATCACAGCAAAATGGCAAAAAAGCCGTTCGTAATATCCACCATATTATGCACCTACGGCGATTACTATAAATACAACCGCAACGGGCTTGGCGCCATATTTACGCACCTGCCTGCCGACGGCGTGGAATACCTGAAGACCGTGGCCCGCTGGATTTTAGGCAAAGACCATCTCTCGAGCATCAATTACCTGTGGAAAGGTCAGCGGAAAAGCATTATCGAGATTTTAAATCGCGCCAATATTATCCTGCCAAATTCGGAATCGGAGTTAAAACGGGTTGAAGAAACTTACCCTAGCAATGCCCGGCACATGATAATTACCAATGGTATTAATCCGGAGAAGTTTCCGTTTGATGCCGGCCGGGTTAAGGACAATAATCTGGTAGTTTGTGTTGCCCGCATCGAGGGACGTAAAAATCAATTGAACCTCATCAGGGCATTAAACAATACACACTTTAACCTCGTGATTATAGGTGCACCCGCTCCAAATCAAGGCGAATACTACCAGCAATGCCGCGACGAAGCGGCTGCGAACGTAAGCTTTGCCGACCGCATCACTCACGAAGAATTGATAGACTACCTGCAGCGCGCCAGAGTGCATATTTTGCCGAGTTGGTTCGAAACTACAGGATTAAGTTCTATCGAGGCAACCGTTATGCACTGTAACATAGTAATAACTGATAAAGGCGATACACGCGACTATTTCGGCGACGATGCAATTTATTGTGAGCCCGGAAACACCGAAAGTATTTTAAGAGCGGTGGTACAGGCAAGTAAAGCGCCTTTTAGCGAGGCCTTATTATCGAGGATACTGGAAAACTATACCTGGAAACAGGCCGCACAGCAAACTTTAAAAGCATATCAAACAGCAGCTATAGCATGAGATTACGAATAGCAATTTTAGGTACAAGGGGAATTCCGAACTATTACGGCGGTTTTGAGCATATTTCCGAGTATGTATCTGAAGGGTTGGTAAAAAGAGGGCACTCGGTAACCGTTTATAATTCGCATAACCATCCATATAAAGAAGATAGCTGGAACGGCGTACAAATACGGCATTGCTATGACCCCGAATACCTGATTGGTACCGCCGGGCAGTTTGTGTATGACCTTAATTGCCTGCTGGATGCCCGCAAACAAAAGTTTGATGCCATCCTGATAATGGGCTATACCAGCAGCTCGGTTTGGGGCAGGCTGTACCCCAACAATAGTACCATCATCACCAATATGGATGGGCTGGAATGGAAGCGTTCAAAATATTCGCCCAGCGTGCAGAAATTTCTAAAGTATGCCGAGAAACTCGCAGTAAAATACAGCCAGTATTATATATCCGATTCACTGGTTATTAAATCATACCTCGGCGATAAATACAATATCGAAAGCAAATACATACCCTACGGCGCCGACTTGTTTTCGGAAGAAGAGCGCGAGCAGGTGAGCGTAAAAGAAGCGTTAAAAGAAGATTATTTTTTGCTGATGGCCCGCATGGAACCCGAGAACAATATCGAACCTATACTGGAAGGCTTTAACAACAGCAGCTCGCACCGCAAGTTTATAGTGCTGGGAGATACAGGCAACCGCTTCGGCAAATTCATCACCCATAAGTTTAAAAACGATGAACGCATAGAATTTAAAGGGTCTATTTTTGATACCGCCAAAGTGCGTGCACTGCAAAATAACTCGTACTTGTATTTCCACGGGCACAGCGTAGGCGGCACTAATCCTTCCCTGCTGGAAGCCATGGCCAGCGAAGCACTTATCGCAGCGCATAATAATCCGTTTAACAAATCGGTGCTGAACTCAGATGCATTTTATTTTTCGAACGCAAAAGAGGTGCGCAACCTTGTAGAAACCGTACAACGCCAGGCCCCGGAACAAGCCATGGTAAGCAATAACCTGCACAAAATTAAATACCAGTTTAACTGGGAAAAGATAGTTGATCAGTACGAGCAATATATTATAGAGTGCTACAGCAAATCGAACTATGAGCGGATTGTTTAGCATTAACGACAGCCTTACCAATAAGATAAGTTTTTACCACCTGGTATTGCTATTGGCATCGCTGCCGTTCTACATGTTTTATAGTCACCTGATTTTAATAAGCTATGCACTCCATACGTTAATTCACCTTACCCGAAAATCAATTAAACCCATTTTCAATTTGCAGATGCTGGCGCTGCAGGCTATATTTATAGTTACCGTTTTATGCGCCATATACAGCACCAATAAGGCAGAAGCCGGTACAGAAATTGGCAGAAGGGCCGCCATATTAGTTGTACCTTTCCTATTCTGCCTTAATCCATTCGACATCAAAAAATATCGCGACAAGCTATTTTTATCATTTTCAATAGTTTGTATAGTTACGATGTTGTATTTATATGCAGACGCACTAATAACCCTGAGGCATTTCAAACTTCCTTATTTCCTGCTATTTTCCAGCACCTTCGCTAATCACAATTTTTCGGAGCCGATAAACATACACGCCACCTTTTTTTCGATGCAGGTAGCATTGGCGCTGGTTTTTTTAATAAGCCAGGTAATAAAAGAACAATCGCGCCGCAATAAGTTGCTTTACCTGTCAGGGTGTTTAATTCTGACTATCGGAATGGTTCAGCTTAGTTCAAAATCTGTTTTTATCGCTTTGATTTTTATTATTAATGCGTTGGTTCCCTGGTTTTTATTGCAGGGAGGAAAACGACGTAAATACATATTAATAAGTGCATCGCTATCTGCGTTGTTAATCGCCGGAATTGTATATTCTAACACATTCCGGGAGCGATACGTCACTGAGCTCACAACAGACCTCTCTTCTGTTAAAAAGGGCGATATAATAGATTCGCGACTTGCAAGATGGAGTGTTATAGCGGATCTGATAAAGAAAAAGCCGGTTATCGGTTATGGTACCGGTACAGAGGTCGGGCTGTTGCACGATGCCTTTTTCAATAACAAACTGTACAACTCCTTTTTGCATAGCCTGAATGCCCATAATGAGTATTTAAGTTTTTTGATAAAGTCAGGCATAGTTGGGTTGCTGGTTTACCTGGCGACGCTGGCCTTTGGGTTTAAAACTTCATTTCAACAGAAGGATTTATTGTTCTTCTCTTTTATGCTGATTATCGCCACAGTATCTTTTTCAGAAAATATTTTAGACGTTGATAAAGGCATCATTTACTACTCCTTTTTCTATTCGCTTTTCATTTTTTCGGAGACAGGTAAAATACATGTTACAGAGCCTGAAAAAACAGATAAATATTCAGAACCAAGGGCAACCAAAGCGGTAATTGAACCGTCATTACTATAAAGCTGATTTTAATTTAAACGGTAAATGCAACAAAACTCATATACAGTGATCAACAGTAGCTTATCGGCGGTAAAAGAGCATATTTTAGAAACGCTTGCTTACTTCGACCTGTTTGATTATCCCTTGTCGAGGGCGGAGATTTACCTGTTTTTAAAAAACAAGCACGATTTTGATGTATTTGAGGATGGCCTGCGCAGCCTGCTCGATAACGGTATTATTTACCAGTTCGATAGGTTTTATACGCTAAAAAACGACCATTACCTGGTTGTACGCCGAAACGAAGGCAACAAAAAAGCTGCTGAATTAATCAAAATAGCCGAAAAAGTAGGCGGTCTGCTTATTCGCTTTCCTTATGTACGCGGGATAGCAATCTCAGGCTCACTGTCAAAAAATTATGCCGATGATGGTTCAGATATCGACTTGTTTATCATCACCGCAAAAAACAAGTTGTGGATAGCCCGTACCATCATGCATTGCTTCAAAAAGCTAACCTTCCTGGTTAATAAGGAGCACCTGTTTTGCATGAATTATTACATCGACGAACGACAACTGGAGATAGCAGAAAAAAACATATACACTGCGATAGAGGTAGCAACACTTATACCGTTGCAGGGCGACATTGTATTCGAACATTTCTTTGCGGCCAATACCTGGACAAGAGAGTACCTGCCCAACAAAAACATGCGCGTGGCCTGTGCAAAACCAGTAAAAACAAGGCTGGTTAAAAGCCTGGTTGAATTGCTGTTTAACAACCCGTTGGGCGATAAATTTGATAACCTGCTGATGAAAATTACAGGTGGCCGGTGGCTGAAAAAAACGCAGCAAAAAAAGCTCAACAACCACGGTATCGTAATGGGCATGCATACCGGCAAACATTTCGCCAAACCCGACCCAAAGAATTTTCAGAATAAACTATTAACCCGTTATCAATACAGGGTCGACAGGATATTAAGCGCATATGAAGAAAGTCTGGCGCATTGAGTAACCCTGCTAGCTAGTCACGCTTTAATCTATTTTAATACGTAAGTTCCCACTGCACCTGCATTCAGTGATGATGAAACCACCTTTATCCCATTCCTGATGTTAAAATTCTCCTTAGCATTACCGTTATTATAAACAATAACCACGGTTTCGCCATTGGGGCTAATAAATGCCACGTTCGGCAATTGCGGCAGCATATTGGATTCAACCCGTTTAGAACCTGGCCGTACAAATTTGGCCGCATGCGCTATTATGTAATATGCCGGATTGCGGGTTACGTTATCGCCGGTAATGGTTATCGCGCCAAGGCAACGATCGCAGCCACCCGGAGTATGTGGCTCCTGTTTCTGGTCCGAGGCAAGGTTCCATTCAATTACGTTACGGCACCAGTTACGCGGTGCACCGATAATCAATTCTTTAATGTGAAACTTTAGCTCATTTTTCAAGTTGCCGGGCGCCCCTACCCATTGCTCGGTAAAGTATAAGTTCTTGGCCGGATGCGCGTTATGTACGCTGGTTAAGGTATCAATCTTACCGCCATACAGGTGGAATGCAGAGCCGTCCACATATTTTGTTGCTTCCTTATTATCCAGTATCGATACCGGGTAATCGGGCCTGTCGGCGTTGTGATCGTATAAAACTATTTTGGTTTTAAGCATCGCTTTTTGCAAAGCAGGGCCCAAAGCTTTGATGATAAAATCTGCCTGTTCAGGAGCCTCCATTACCATACTTGGGTTATTTTTAGGATTAAGCGGCTCGTTTTGGATAGTCAGGGCATCGATGGGGATACTATGCATCTTCATCCCTTTAATATACTTCACAAAATAGTTGGCGTATGTTTGATAATATTCCGGCTTCAGGTTGCCACCATGTGTTTCGCCATTTGTTTTCATCCATGCCGGCGGAGACCATGGCGATACCAATATCTTTATTTTAGGGTTAATGGCCAGTATTTGCTTAAGCACCGGTATCAAATGCCCCTCATCATTCGCCAGGCTAAATTTCTTTAATTGCGGGTCCGTTTCCCCGGCGGGCAGGTCGTCATACGAGAACACATGATCATCCAAATCTGATGAACCTACGCTTATACGCAGATAGCTCACTCCAATCGAATTACCTTTAGTCCCAAATAACTCGTTAAGCAGCTTTGCTTGTGCCGCAGCGCTCATCTTATGTATTAACATAGCGCTGCCCCCTGTTAGCGCATAGCCAAAACCATCCATAGTTTGGTAAGTTTTTAACTCGTTTACATCAATGGCTTGCTGCCGACTTTTGGAGCCGGGTATCGTACCTATTAGTATCCTTTTAAATAACACTGAATCTCCGGGGTCGGTGAGCCACAACTCAGCCCTGTTCGCATCAACGGGCTTACGTTTTGCCTGTTGAGAAAATGAGGCATTTACCACAATTAGTCCCAGCAATAACATGAGCGTGCTTTTAATATTGGAAGGCATGATGTTGTTTTATTTAGTAGATAATAATATCGGCGGACTAATATAACTAAAAAGCTTCTATACCGATTTGAATGAATAAGATTTAACAACAAACACAGGACGAGGAGAAAGACATCAAGACCGGCAAATTTTAAAAATCTTCGTGTCCTCTGTACCTCTTCCGTTAACTCCGTGGTAAAAAAATAACTAAAACGGCAATTTGGCATTATTTCTTCACCGTTTTAATTATTTCAAGGTATCAACAGCCGGGGGTACCGTTATAGCAAGCAAATGCATTCTTGCCATAAGTGAAATAGGAAACCGCCGGTTGCTATTATTTTACCCCGTTTATTAACAACTGTTTAGCTTAAATAAGAGATCGCTTATTCCCAAAGTGAATAACTATATGGTCATAAGTTTGTTACAAGAAGGGGGTTTTTACTACTTTTACTTTATAATTAAGCGGTGGCGTAAATAAAGGTTAAAACGCTAAATCATAGTTAAACAAAAGCAACCTTTATTACGTAAAAGGCAGTAATAATACCGGTGTGCTATAGGCCGATTAAACTAATCGGCAAATTTAATATATGGTTCAAACCGCAATCAATCGGGGAAATTGACAACTCATTAGCCGTTATGAGGAATTTTTTACTTGTTTTTGTTTTTCTGCTGATATCTGCAGCCGGTTATGGTCAGTGCACTTTAAGTGTCAGTATATCAGCATCCAATACAAGTATATGCTCCGGGAACAAGGTATTGTTAACTGCCAACGCATCCGGTGGCAGTGGTACACTTACTTATGTATGGAACACCGGCGAAAGCACTCCATCAATCAATGTAAATAAAGAAGGTACTTATACAGTTACGGTAACCGATAAGACCCCAGGTTGCCCCGGTGTACCAAAAAGCATCGACATTAACACAGGCATCAGTCCGGGCGCTCCCACGGTAACCGGTAACACACTTGTTTGCCCCGGCACTCAGGCAACATTGCATGCAACAGGGCCTGGGGGTACTTATCAATGGTATGACGCTCCGATCAATGGTAATTTTTTATTTACCGGCGATACCTATACTACCCCGCCTATTACGTCGGGAATTACTTTTTACGTGCAAACAACTATAAATGGCTGTCCTAGCTTACGTACGGGTGTTTTTTGCGACGCAACAGGTAACCCTGCGGCTAAAGATGTACAAACATGCTTCGGTACAAGTACCACGTTAACGGCTACCGGCGGCAGTAATTACCAATGGTTCGATGCGCAAACAGGCGGCACCCTGCTTGGTACAGCCGCCAATTTTACTACGCCTATACTAACAGCTACTACAACTTACTACGTTCAGGCTACCATTAGCGGATGCTTAAGCTCCAGGACCGCCGTTCATGCAATTGTAACACCCGCTCCCCAGGTCCCGGTTGTTTCAAATGTAACTATTTGTGCGGGCACTACAGCCAGTTTGCATGCCACACCCGGGCCAGGCATTTTTGCATGGTATGATGTGCAGACAGGCGGCACGGCCTTGATTTTGAGCCCTGATTACACCACTCCTCCCTTAACAGCTAACAAAGCCTACTGGGTTGAAAATGTAAGAAACGGCTGTGAAAGCGCGCGAACACGCGTTGATGTTACTGTTAATCAAATACCCGCTGTGCCCGGCGATCAAATACAAACAACTTGCAAAGGCTCGTCTATATTGCTTACCGCATCGGCTTCTCCTCCTCCTTCAGGTACCTACGAATGGTACACCACTGCAACCGGTACAACACCAGTTGCAACCGGCTTATCATACCAAACACCGGTACTTAATATAAACACCACCTATTATGTGCTGCTAAATAACGGCGGGTGTGCCAGCGGGCGTTCAAAAGTAAGTGTCATTATAAATCCTCCCCCGGCTGCCCCCTCAGTTTCGGGGGCTATTATTTGTTATAATTCGTCAACAATATTAACTGCGACCGGCCCTGGCGGTAATTATAGTTGGTATGATGTTCAAACAGGAGGCACAGCGCTGCACACGGGCGACAATTTCACCACTCCGGCGCTTACAGCCAATACAAAATATTATGTAGAAACCAATATATCCGGCTGTATCAGCCCGCGTCAACCTGTTAGTGTAACGGTTACTGCAGCTGTCACCCCGCCAAATGCAGCCGATGTATCAACCTGTTCAGGAAGTTCAGCTACGCTCACGGCATCCGGCGGCGGCAGCTATGCATGGTATTCTGCCAATGCCGGCGGTACGCCGCTCGCCACCACACAGGCGTTTACCACTCCGCCATTAACTACCCAAACTCTTTATTATGTAGAGAGAACGGTTAATGGGTGTATAAGTGCGCGAAAAACGGTAACAGTTAGTATAAACCCCGTACCCGCCAACCCGACAGTAAGCGGCAACCTTAGCGTTTGCTCCGGTACAGGAACAACCTTAACGGCAAGTGCGCCCGGAGGTACTTTTCAGTGGTTTGATGCATCTATCGGTGGAAACCAGGTAAGAACCGGAGCGACGTTTATTATACCTTCGCTAAATGCTACTACTACTTATTATGTCCAAAATACTGTAGGCACCTGTGTAAGCAACCGCACACCCGTTACAATAACCGTAACATCCCCTGTCGAGCCACAGTTTAAATATCCCAGCGGGTCTGTTTGTAAGCTGGACCCAAACCCCGTTCCAACGATAAACAATCCATCGGGCGGCACTTTTACTGCTGCCCCGGCCGGCCTGCTTTTTGTCAGTAACACAACCGGCGAAATTGATCTTGCCGGTAGCAGTGCGGGTACATATACAATTACCTTTACCGGCAATGGTGCATGTGCTCCTCCATCGAAAATCTCGTTCAAAATTTTCAGCGCTGCAAACGCAACATTTAGCTATGCGGCGGTTTACTGCCAGGATGCAGCTAATCCGAAGCCTGGCTTTGGCGGCGTTGGCAGCGGCGGAACGTTCACCGCATCGCCCGCCGGCCTGGTGTTTGTTAACAGCAGTACAGGCGAAATCGACCTTAAAAAAAGCACACCAGGCCCCTATACTATTACAAATACAGTAACGAGCTCCGGCGGCTGCGGCAACGACTCCAAAACCTTCGATGTAACCATCGACCAGGCCGTAACCATAAGCGCAGGTCCCGATCAAACTGTAGCAGCTGGCACACAGGTACAATTAGCCGGTAGTATTAATGGCGTTCCGAAAGGCACGTGGTCTGGCGGTACCGGAACATTTTCGGATAAAACCATCCCTAACCCGGTTTATACCCCGGGGCCAGGCGAAACATCAGCTACGCTTACCTATATTTCCGACGATCCTACCGGTTCATGTCTGCCAAAATCAGACAAGGTACTCATCACATTTAAAAATACACTACCAAAGCCTACAGTAACCGGTAATTCAACTTGTTCGGGCAGCGCAGCAAATTTGTCGGCTATTGCCCCTGGTGGAACCTACAACTGGTACGATGCTGCGGGTGCTCCCGTACATACAGGTGCCAATTACCTAACACCTGTGCTTACCACCAATACCACTTTTTATGTAGAAACAGTGAACGCTGCCGGTGTAGCAAGCCCCAGAACACAGGTAGATGTTACAGTTAATTCAGTTCCAACTGCGCCGGTTGTTCCGGTAACGCCTGTTTGCGCCGGAAATAAGATAACATTAACGCCTAATGATCAGACCGGCACTTTTATCTGGTACGATGCAGCCACAGCCGGCAACGTACTGGCAAAAACCAGCACCTTGCTCACCCCTGCTTTAACAACCAGCCAAACTTATTATGTTCAACAAACCGTTAATGGTTGCCCCGGCCCGATGACACAGGTTGATGTTGCCGTTACCCCGCTGGCCAGTGTTACCAGCACAAGCATAGGTTCGGTATGCAGCGGTAATGCTTTAAACTACTCGATTACATCAAATATAGCAACCGCCACTTTTCTGTGGGACAGGGCTGCAGTGAACGGCATAAGCAACCTGGCTGTAACCAACCAAACAACCAATCCGATTACCGAAACACTAATCAATACCAGCCCAAATGCTATCGATGTTAAGTACATTATAACACCTGTAAATAATGGATGCCCCGGCTCGCCGTTTACTTATACCGTAACCGTTTATCCAACTCCAACGGTTACCAGCGCTGCCAAACCGCCTGCTATATGCAACAAGGCCCCGGTAAATTACGACATTACCTTTAACACGGTTGCCGATTTTGACTGGAGCCGCGCAGCAGTACCAGGCGTTAGCAATACGGCAGTATCCGGCCAAAATACCGCTATTATCAGGGAGACATTAATTAACACGAGTAATGCTCCTGTTGATGTGGTTTACATTGTTAATTCAAGGACCGCGACTTGTACAGGTACGCCGTTCCAGGTTACCGTAACTGTAAATCCATCGGTAAGGATAACAAGCCCTGAAACCGGCACTGCTTGTAGTAATGTACCACAGAACTATGTCATCACTTCAAATATTCCAACAGCAACTTATGTATGGAGCCGCGATGCTTTGGGGTCACCGGGCATAAGCAATCCGCCGTTAAGCGGCCAAACATCTTCAACTATTACTGAGACGCTGATAAACACGCTCCCTATTGCTACACATGCAGTTTATAAAATACAGGCCATGGCCAATGGCTGCCCTGCTGATTCCGCGCTCTTTTATGTGGTGATGGTAAACCCGCAGCCGGTAAAACCTGTAGCTAACAGTAATTCGCCGATATGCGTAGGCAGCACCATACTATTAAAAACGGAAGACGTAGCTAACGGGTCATTTTTGTGGACCGGCCCTAACGGCTATTCTTCTACTGACCAGAATCCTAATATACCTAATGCAACTACTGCCAACGTTGGCGATTACAAATTGGTAGTAACCGTTAACGGTTGTTCGAGCGAAGTTTCTACAGCTTCTGTAATGGTAAGAACACCCAGCATTGCCGATGCAGGGCCTGACCAGATTGTTTGTATAACGGACCCCGAAATTATACTGGCCGGCCAGGTAAAAGGCGGTACCGGCCAGGGCATTTGGTCAACAACCAGTGCAGCCCCCGGCAAATTTTCTTCACTTACCGATCTGAATGCACATTACGCCCCCTCCCAACAGGAAAGGGATGCAGCTAAAGTAACTTTTGTGCTAACAACCACCAGTGATGATGATTGCGCGATCTCAACGGATACGGTTGTAGTAAATTTCGGGCCGCTGCCCGCTGTAAACGCTGGACCCGACCAAAGTGTGTGTTCACAAAGTCCGGTTATACAATTACACGGCTTTCCGTTACTTGCCGGAACAAAAGGTAACTGGACTACCGCCGGTACCGGTACTTTTTCATCAAATACAGATTACAATGCACAATATTTCCCAGGCGCGGCAGATGCAGCGAATGGTTCAGTGAACCTGGTGCTGCATGTTACCAAAAACGGCCCCTGCGAGATTGAGACGGATACGGTAAAAATAAACTTCATACCACCAGCAACAGTAAATGCTGAAAAAATACGGTATGTATTAAGAGATAGAACGATCACTCTTCACCCTAATGTAAGCAGCGATAGTGTTACTTATTTATGGACGCCGAATATCAATATGGAAGACAACACCGTTAAAAACCCGGTAATAACAGGTGTGGATGATATTACTTATAGATTAACAGTGACCGATATCCGTGGTTGCGTTAGCTCTGATACTACGATGGTAAAAGTAGCGCCAAAGCTTGTGGTGCCCAATACCTTTACGCCAAATAATGATGGCATAAATGATATCTGGAATATAACAGGCCTTATTGCCTATACCGACGCCGTAGTTGATATATATACACGCTACGGTCAAAAAATATATCATTCTATAGGTTACGATAAACCCTGGGACGGTATCTTCGGCGGCAAGCAACTGCCTACCGGGGTATACTACTATGTAATTGATACCAAAATGTTTAACCAGGTATTCTCTGGCAGCATAACGCTGCTGCGATGAAGATTATGTTATCCTTCGCCTAAAAAACATAAAAAAATCTCTTCATTGTCCATTTTCTTTTGTCACATTCATCATTGAGGTATAAAATCAAACGATAAAGAAAATGGAAACAAGAATTAATTTTTTCGAAAGTGGCCAGCGGGCAATAAAAGCAATGGCTGGTTTAGGTACATACCTGGCAAAATCAACTGTAGAGCAATCTCTTCTTAATTTACTTTACTTCCGCGTATCGCAGATTAACGGTTGTGCTTTTTGTTTGGATATGCACTCCAAAGACCTGCGTGCAAATGGTGAAAGCGAGCAGCGCCTGTATGTTATGGACGCATGGCGTGAAACTCCTTTCTTTTCCGCCCGCGAACGTGCCGCCCTCGCCTGGGCCGAAGCTGTTACCAAAATAACCAACAACCAGGTGCCCGATGAGGTATTTGAAGAGGTGAGCAGGCATTTTTCAGAAACGGAAATAGTGGATTTAACAGTGGCTACAAATACTATCAACAGTTACAACCGCATCAATATCGCTTTCCGTCCGCTGGTTGGCACTTACGTGGTTGGGCAGTTCGCTGCACATTAAGCGGGGTAGCAACAGAAGCTGATTTGCAATCATAATAGTTACTTTACGCATATAGTGTAATGATTAATATCTGTAAATTTGATGCTGATATAAACCGCATTTCTAAATAAACATGATAAAATCAATTACACTATCTGCGTTTTTATGCCTTATACTGTTAGGCGCCAACGCACAGACATTGTCCATGCCTCCCGAAATCGCAAAGGCATTCACGAACGGAACCCGCTCGATGGACGGAAAGCCCGGGAAAAATTACTGGCAAAACCACGGGCATTACAACATTTCTATCACCGTTGCTCCCCCAACCCGTACAATCAACGGTATTGAACAAATAAGCTATATAAATAACAGTCCTAAAACACTGGATAGCCTGAACATGAAGCTGATTATGAATGTGCACAGTTCGCGCAGCACTACGGCACCTACTGTTGCAGCAGTCCAGGTTGACGAATTCCAGGTAAACGGTACAAAAGCTGCATGGGATAATACAAAAGCTACCAGCACAAACTACATGGTACCTTTGAAGAAGCCATTAGCGCCGCACGATTCGGTGATGCTGAACATTACCTGGCATTATGAACTTTCAAAAGGACAGGGCCGCGAAGGCGTTATCGATTCGACAAGTTTCTACTTAGCCTATTTTTACCCCCGTGTATCTGTTTATGACGATTATAAAGGATGGGACCTACAACCCCACACCGGCGGCCTTGAATTTTATAACGACTTTAACAATTACACGCTCAATGTAACCGTGCCTAAAAACTTCATCGTTTGGGCAACAGGTACACTGCAAAACGCCGAAAAAGTTTTGCAGCCGGAAGCTGCTAAAAGATTGCAAGAATCCATGACCAGCGATTCGACTGTACATATTGCCACAGCGCAGGATTTAGCAGCTAAAAATATTACTGCACAAAATTCAACAAATACCTGGACATGGACGGCCGACAATATTTCGGACATGGCCGTTGGCATAAGTGACCATTACGACTGGGATGCTGCAAGCGTTGTGGTTGATAAGGCCACTAAACGCCGTACCAGCGTACAGGCTGCTTTCCCTGATGCCTCGGAAGACTTTCATCATTCGGTACAGTTCAGCCGTTTTGCGCTGGATTGGTTTTCGAATAACTGGCCGGGTGTTTCCTACCCTTTCCCGAAAATGACCGCATTCCAGGGTTTTGCTGATATGGAATACCCGATGATGGTAAATGACAACCATGAGAAGGACCTTGGCTTTGCCGAATTGGTGCAAGACCATGAAATAGCACATACCTATTTCCCTTTCTATATGGGTATAAACGAAAGCCGCTACGCATTTATGGACGAAGGCTGGGCTACTACTTATGAGCTGCTGATTGGCACCATAGAAAAAGGTAAAAAAACGGCTGATGAATTTTATAAAAAATTCCGCGTGAATAGCTGGACACACGGCCCTCATGCTAAAGAAATGCCAATTATAACCCCTTCACCCGATGTAAAGTTCGGCGGCGGCAATAATGCTTATGGCAAACCATCGTTAAGCTACCTTGCATTGAAGGACATGCTGGGTGATGCTTTATTCAAAAAGGCGCTGCATACTTATATGGATAACTGGCATGGCAAACACCCTATTCCATGGGATTATTTTAATTCGATGATTGCCGGCAGCGGTAAAAATCTGAACTGGTTCTTCAATAACTGGTTCTTTACACCAAGCTATATTGACCTCGCCATTGATAAAGTTGAAAAATCCGGCAACGACTACAAGATCGTTATAAAAAATATCGGCGGCTTTGCGGTTCCTTTTGATTTGGCAGTTACCTATGCAGATGGTTCAGGTTCTGTTACGCACCACACCCCTGCAATTTGGGAAAAAGACCAAAAGAGCGCTACCATTACGGTTAAAGCATCGGCTGAAATTAAATCCGTATCTATTGACGGCGGCATATTTGTCGACGCTAACGACAAGGATAACGTTTGGCCCGCACCGGAGCCTGCTGCTCCCACCAAGCAATAGTAACGATATAATTGCAAACGCCCGCCGGTTTAAAACCAGCGGGCGTTTTGCTTACATGTATATTTTTGCTTAGTTACATCCTCCCTGGCTCGCCACAGCACTGTAAAGTCTGGATTTTTCTGCCATCGCCTGGGCAATATTTGTGTATCGCCTGTCGGCGGCTTCCATTTGACTTTCACATCTTTGCAAATCCGAAAGCAGCTGCCTTAAACATGCCACTTTCCCACCATCGGTGGTACGCCCGCGCGACAGATAATACGTGGTTGAACAAATATTGGTTTGCGTAGATAAAATACTTCCCCTTACTGTAATCAGCGGGTCCATCATACCAATCATGGCCCTTTGCGCACCAGCATCCTGTATAAGGTTTCCCTCCTGGCTTCTGCGCAGGTTCTCCTGCTGCGTACGTAAATTTTCACGTCTGAAATTTATTTCTGCCATCCGTTCCGCAACACAACATTCAGCATGGGCAGCCTGTTGTTCCGATTGATTTATCTTCTGTTCTTCTTCCTGGAGGCGCACTGCGCTTTTGGCGTAAAAATCGGCTTCCTGCATTTTAAAACTGCTTGGGTCAAAACAAACGCGGCGACGCTCAATGTGTTTAATCAAGGTATGGTTACTCCCCATATTTAATTCCATTATCATAAAGGTACCGGCATCGGTACGGGCAACACCAACACCAAACGCGCCTAAAAACTTCTGTACTGTTAACGATGCCGGGAACCGGTCGCCATAAACATACCAAACAGTTGGGCTGCCATCGCGCTTGTAAGCAAGCGCCCGGGCCTTACCATCGCAATAGGTACGATAATCCGACTTACGCATTAGCGGTGCAGTGGTAAGTAAACCGTTCATTTGGTTTTCATGGGCATCGGTATTCGATGTCGATACCAGGTGTTCGATACCATTATTGCCCTTGTGGTTAAAATAATTAAAGATATTACTGAGCTTAAAGCTGATAATGCTAAACCTGAAGCTTTCTATTTCCGGAATCAAATCAGTAATGGGCCCGCCTGCTGACGGTGTAGTATAACCTACGTAACCATCGGTAGTATTGATAAATACCGCTACTTCCCTACTGGTACGACCGCCAAAGTTCAGTTCCACGTCCATTTCCAAATCAAAACAAAACTGCTGCCTGTTGGGAACGATAGTCATCCCCTGCCCGTTGCCGCGAAGTATAGGTGCATTTATGGCTTCAGTCCTGCCCGCTTCAAAACCTACGCGGGTGGTGTCGCGATGGCGGGGCGGTTGGGCCGTCGCCGCGAAGTAACAGCATAACAAAGCCAAAAAAATAAAAAGTATATTTTTCATATTAGATTTTCTAAAAGGTTAAGATTTAATAAAGAAATAGCTGCTAATTATTTGAGCGATAGCAAAGAATCCTGCACGACTTTCGCACAATACCGTTAATTCGCTTGCCTGTTTATCGTTTACCGGTTAATTAAAGATTCCGGCTATCGCTCAAAATAGTAAAGTCTATAGCCTTAAAAATTCGACCCTCCTGTTTTTGGCTTTTCCATCGGGCGTGTTGTTACCGGCCACCGGTTGAGACGCACCTTTGCCATCAGTTTCCAGGCGGTCGTCGGCAATGGCGTATTTGGTAACCAGGTATTTTTTAACAGATGCCGCCCGACGTTTTGAAAGATCGAGATTGGTGGCAGCGCCGCCGTCATTATCGGTGTGACCGGTTATTTTTATCCGTAGTGATGGATTGGTCTTCAACGCATCGCCAAACTGGTTCACAATATCGTATGATTGGGTTTTAATAACATCGCTGTTTACATCAAACAGAATATCATTGGTAACCGCTTTGCCTGTTTCCATCAGCTGCTTTACCAACAGGCTTCGCGCATCGGTCTCAGCAGAAGCTATGCGAACATTGCCGATATACATATCCAGCTCGGGTGCAGGTACCACCTGGTTGCTGTTTAAAAAGAAATTAGTACGCATATCGGGCGATATGGCTTTTGGCAGGTCAAGCACTTTGGTTTGGTCGAGGTAAATGCGAATGCGCGTTTTATTGAGTGCAATGGACACATGCATCACTTTACTGGCGTATGACGTTAACGGAAAATCGCTTTTATTGCCAAGTACGTCGTTTTTTAGGCCATACTCTACAGTCTTACTGTCATTTTCGTTATAATGTGCTATGTTCATAAAAAAACGGTCTTTATAAAACATATCCTCTTTCAGGATATCCTTCACCTGGGTAAACCCAAATTGTATAAATGGTGTGGTCTGTCCGTTCTGCGCATCCATATAAAGGTCAAATTCTATGGTGGCATTCTCCGGGAGCGCCTTTGACATATCGGGTGTAATAGCGGTGTTCATTTTGAGTTCCAGCCAGCGACCATTCAAACCGTTAAGCGTGGTTACCTTACCGCTGCCATTTGAATTCCATTTAGCGGGAAAATCAGCCAGCGCATCCTGGGAGAAATCATCCTGGAAGATTACAGTTTGTCCAGGTATAAAATCGGAGAAAGCTACGCCGCTGGCAGGGATAGCCGCAACAGTACCTGCGGCAGTATTTGCTGATTTGGCGCCATTGCCGCCAGCATCGCCATTAGCGGGCGCGTTCGTGTTATTTTTCGGCGTCTTGTTTTTCTTTTTAAAAAGCCCCTTAATAGCGTTACCTGTTTTATCAAAAGCGCCATTAACCGCTTTGTCGACATTGCTGCCGACGTTGGAATTAGCGTCATAAACAGCGCGGTCTTTTGCCTGTTGTGCCGCCGATTGGGCATTGGAGTTTGCGGCTGTAAATAATGTGAAAGCCAGTGCTGCCACCACCATTTTTTTAAAAATAGGCTGTTTCTGGAATAATAAATTTGTTTTCATGGTATCGGAATTTGTTTACTCAAATTTACCAATACACCCAACGCGCCGCCACTACATAAAGATGTAGTGGACTCTCATTGATTCTGCTGGCCAGGCACAGCACTATTAAGTAAATACTACATCGCCTAAAAACCCGCGTCCCTCATCGATCATAAACTATCAACCATGAACACCTCACTGTTAATAACCTTTCCGCCCTTCCCCTTTCGGCTTTCGCCTAAAACGTTTAATTTCGCCCTTGCAGAAAAGAGGAAAGAATATTGGATTACCTACAGGGATTGAACCCCGAACAAAGGGGAGCTGTTGAGCAAATTAACGGGCCGGTTATGATTGTTGCCGGCGCTGGGTCGGGTAAAACGCGGGTGATAACCTTTCGCGTGGCGCACCTGATACGCAGTGGCGTGGATGCCTTTAATATATTGGTGCTTACGTTTACCAATAAAGCCTCCAAAGAGATGCGTGAGCGTATTACCAAGCTGGTAGGGCCCGAAGCCAAAAATATCTGGATGGGCACCTTTCACTCTGTTTTTTCTAAGATTTTAAGAGTTGAGGCTGATAAAATAGGCTATCCGAACAACTTCACCATTTACGATACCGACGACAGCAAAAGCGTTTTAAGGGCCATTATTAAGGAAATGAACCTTGACGATAAGCTGTATAATGTAAACTTTGTGCTCAACCGCATCTCGGCTGCCAAAAATAATTTAGTGTCGTGGATGGAGTACCAGCAAAATCCACAAATACAGGCAGACGATATAGAAACGCGCAGACCGCTGACTGGAACCATTTACCAAAATTATGCCACCCGCTGCTACCGTGCCGGGGCAATGGATTTTGATGACCTGCTGTATAAAACCAACGAGCTGCTGAAAACGCACCCGGAAGTTTTGAACAAATACCAGCACAAGTTTAAGTACCTGATGGTGGATGAGTACCAGGATACCAACTTTTCGCAGTACCTGATAGTAAAGAAGCTGGCAGCCGTTAATGAAAACATTTGTGTGGTAGGTGACGATGCGCAAAGTATTTATGCTTTCCGCGGCGCCAACATACAGAACATATTAAATTTCGAGAAGGATTACCCCGACCTGAAGGTGTTTAAGCTGGAGCAGAACTACCGCTCTACCCAAAACATCGTTAACATGGCCAACAGCATCATCGCCAATAATAAAGACCAGCTCAAAAAACGTGTGTTCAGCGAAAAGGAAAAGGGCGATAGGATTAAGGTAATGCGTGCCTTCAGCGATAACGAGGAAGGTAAGCTGGTTGCGGAGGCTATCTGGCAGGAACGCAGCTCCAAAGGCATGAACTGGCACGACTTTGCCATACTGTATCGTACCAATGCCCAATCGCGCTCGATGGAGGAGGCCTTGCGCAAGCAGGGTACGCCTTATAAAATATATGGTGGACTATCCTTCTATCAGCGTAAAGAGATTAAAGATTTGATAGCCTATTTCAGGCTCACCTTCAACCCTGCCGACGAAGAAGCATTAAAGCGCGTTATTAATTACCCCAAGCGTGGTATAGGCGATACTACCGTCGACCAGATTATAGTAGCTGCCGGCGCTAATGACATCACGTCGTTTGAAGCTATCATCAATGCGCAGAAGTACCTGGATGGCCGAACAGCCGCCAAGGTTCACGGTTTCGGCACGCTAATACAAAGCTTCCAGGTAATCGCACAAAATTTGGGCGCTTACGATGCAGCCTTGCATATCGCCCAGCATTCGGGCTTGCTGAAAGATTTGTACGAAGATAAATCAGTGGAAGGCCTTAACCGTTACGAAAACATACAGGAGCTACTGAACGGTATCAAAGAGTTTTCGGAACGTGAAGATATCGAGGAAAAAGGCCTTGATGTGTTTATGCAGGATGTAGCCCTGCTCACTAACGACGACAACGACAAGAATAAAAATGCTGATACGGTATCACTGATGACCATCCACTCCTCCAAAGGGCTGGAATTTCCGCAGGTGTTTGTGGTAGGTTTGGAAGAGAATCTGTTCCCGTCGCAGATGTCGCTTAACTCGCGCAGTGATTTGGAAGAAGAACGCCGCCTTTTTTACGTAGCCACTACCCGTGCAGAAAGTAAGCTCACTTTAAGCTATGCTACTTCGCGCTTCAAATTCGGTTCGCTTATTAATTGCGAGCCAAGCCGCTTTTTGGATGAGATTGACGCGCAATATCTAGAGCTTGATTTTACAGCAAGGCCGCAGGCAAGCAACAACCCATTCTTTGGCGACGAGCGTAAGGCCTGGAGTGGTGGCCCTGGTCAGCAAGGCGGCAACCGTGTACCAGCCGATACTTTTTCAAAACCGAAAGCCCCTCCTGTTAAAACAACATCGATATTGGCAAAGGCACATATACCGAGTGCCGGTTTTGCACCATCAGATACATCGGGTTTACAGGTTGGTATGGAAGTTGAACATGAAAGGTTCGGGTTCGGGAAGGTAATTAATCTTGAGGGGAATAAACCCGATATAAAGGCTACCATCTTCTTTAAGGAAATCGGCCAAAAGCAATTGCTGTTAAAGTTTGCCAAGCTTAGGATAGTTAACAATTAAGCAATTTTTTTCCTACTTCTGTAGAATTCATTCCCCAACTTTCCCAGCCACCCTTTTAATTAACCCATTAGATAATCATTATTTAATATTAATTAATATGGCATAGGGTTTGTCTGTTTACTTAAATCCATTAGTATAATTTAAACTATCGAGTAAACTTATGACTGAAAACCTTAAAAAGAAGACCAACAAAACTGTTGGTAAGAACATCCGCACCGTGCGCCACCAGCGTGGTTGGAGCCAGGAAGATGTGGCAAACCGTTTGGGCATTTCAATCCCTGCTTTTTCGAAAATTGAAACAGGTGTAACCGACATTAACCTGTCACGCCTGGAGCAAATTGCCAACATCTACGAAATTAACGTGGTTAATCTTTTAGCGCTGGATGCTGAAGATACCGAACCACAGGTTTCGCACCTGAGTATTGCTCAAAAGAAAATATTAGACCGCGAGGCCGAAATTGCAAATTTGCAGCGCAAAGTAATTTTACTTTACGAAGAACTGCGGAACAGGATACCTGCTATGGCGTAAATTCTACTAGCATTGTTCATTAAACATTACACTAATGTCTAAACTATCAGGCGTTTAGCGTGGCCTTGTATTGCTTTTTTTGGACTTCTTTCATATCCTACTCACAATATTACTCCAAAATCTACGTGATATTAATATTTCGTCTGTTTTGGAGTAATAATTGCAGCAGCCTAAATGCATCAAAAGCTATCTACCATGGCAAACTACCTGATTTCAATTCCCAATAACGGAGCCACACAAGATGGGACTATCCACGACCCCAAAAGCAAATTGAAGGTTAAGGTTGTGCATTTGTTCAAATCAACCCTTAGCCCCAATAAAGGCGAAAAACGTTTTTTTGTTACAGCAGGCAATGAAATGCTTGCGTTTGAAACCAAAGGCTACAATAAGCACCGCGAGCTGCTTATCCTCCACATGATAGCCTGGTATTGTCTTTACATTGGTTTATTAGAGGCACAGATTCATTCCAACTGGCCACTGGCGGTATAATTATATTAAATTTTGCGTCGATAGGCCATAGACCTTCGCAGCAGAAGCTTCACAGGTATTGAAACGTTGTTCAATGGTGAGCCGGCATGCAGGCGAGGCTATCCCATTACTTCTCAATTGCCTTTTATTGAGTTTAATCTTCAAAGCACGACTGGGTAACAATATTATGAATAGCAGAAGCTAGTGAATAAAATTGTACCTAAAGCACTACCATCAAACCCTCATTAATTGTGATAGCATTGATACCGCCATTTGGGTATTTAAACTTCGCGTTGCTAATGTGGCGAATACCCGTATGGAAGTCTGCGTATAAACTTTTATATAGCTTTAAGTTTACTCCGGCAAACAGGCTATTAGAGAATAAAAATCCGTTGGCCTGACGGTGGGGTGTACCCGATGCATAATGCGGGCCGGTACTTAAACACAGATAAAAGCTCCAGGTATCCAACGCGATGTTCTTGCGTATCAGCACGCCTGCGTTCAATCCAAACTCGTGCGCGTGCATGAAATTGGTTACCGTATCAAACTGTTTATATTTTGTGAGATTATATTGGGGCTGAAACAAAAGGTCGATGTCGAAATTATGCTTACGCGACAGTGCGCAGTAATACTGCAATTGGTAGAAGGTAACCCGGTAATAATAAGTAGTATGTAAAGCGATGGCATGGCTATTGCCACCTATAAGCTGACCGATATACTGAAAACCGCTGCCGGTTGTGAACCCAATTTTGTTTTTCCGTCCCGCAAATACGGTATCCTGCGCCGTGGAAATACCGGGCAAACCCAATAAATAAGCCAGTATAACAAATAGTAATACCTTTCTGGACACGCTACAGAAATTTGATTTTTTGATTATATAAATAAGATATAAAATTATCAATCAGCAATTTAATAATTTTATCTAATTTAAAAATTTAGCAGAAGCAATTATTCATGCGGTGTAGCCGGAGCAGACTTGATTGATTCAACAACTACGCCGGAATCCCCATCGCGTTAGCAACATTTACCTCGTAATACGTTTCACTACTGGCATCCCCTACTTTACTGCGTAGGTAGCTGTCAAGAGCATCAATGCTCGCTGCTTCCCATATACAGGTGGCCTCGTTCATATCCGTGTTCGGTATTACCTGCAAAACCAGTTGCACACTGGCATCAGGTAATTGAGGCAGGCTTTGTTGGGCCGACTGCAAGAAGGCAGCTGGATTACCAATTTTGTGGTTAACTAAAATAATCATGATCCAATTTCATGTGCTTTTAAATTTATTCTGGTGAGATGGTTGATTTCAGGTTGACAGCAGTCAATTCAGCTAACGGCGCACGTTTGTAGTAGCTATTGGTTAATGCATACATAAACACATCGGCCACTACTTTCATAACCAGGAAAACAGTAAGGCTGGTAATGCCCACGAAAGCGGGAATTAAAATACACAGGTGCATAGGTATAATGCGCAGATAAGGCAATAGCATCATTTTACCCAAATCATCGCCCAGTGTACGCTTTTGAATTTTGTGACTGATAAAATTTACCGCCAACGATATAAAGAAAATTCCCAGGTAATACTTAAAAAAAGGCCAATTGAACAAGCTAAGCTTTGTCATGGTCAACAGGAAGACAAAATATACCAGGTGAAAAAAGCCATAATGGGCCAGGAAAAAAAATGCACTTACATCTTTTAACGACCGCTTGCCATTAGGTAAGCCCTCTGCTGTGGTTGTTTCATCTATCGAAGCCGGGGTTTTGGTAGTCAGAATATTGAGAAAAGTAAAAAGCCCGTACAACAAGCTCTGCGACCAGTACAACCAAACCAGCGTCGAAAATATATCAGGGTTCTGCTCGTATTTATATACGAGGTAGCAATTCGCTAAAAGCAAAATCCAGAATGAAGGGTCGGTTAATGTTCGTTTCCAGTTCAAGGTGGGCGGATAAATTAATTATTCCGCTTACCAAATATATTGCCCTGTTTTACAAGAACATATAATACATATGTAGTATTCCCAGTGGAGGCTTTTGAAGTGGGATTCCAGTTTTGGCGATATTAACTTAAAACAACCCTAAAAATTTCTTTTTCTTTTTCTTAGGAGCAATTTTTTTGGCGAGAGCTGCTTTTTTGGCGGCAGCTTGTTTGATGCTATCTCTTTTAACGCTGTCCTTTTTGATAGAATCGATAACGGCAAGTTTTATTTGCCGCAACGTGTGGGCATCAATCGAAACCTTTTTACCATGATTAACAGCCGCAATAGAATCCTTCTTTGGGGGTTCCTGTCCGGCAGTTTTGGCAGCAGATGGTTTTAAGATACCGTAAGCCAATCCGCCAAACATCAGCACCACGATCCCGGCGAGCAGCAGCCTTGGCATTTTCACTATCGATTTGTCTGCCTGTTGCTCTTCTTTTAAATATTCAACCTGGTCGTGCAGATGGTTGTTCTCGGCTTTTAATTGGGCTATTACCACTCCGGCGCTTTCTTCGTTTTCAGCAACCAGGTTTTCGTTAATTGCGTCATGTAAGGCCAATCCGTTGGCATATCGGTCGTCAGGGTCTTTCTGCAGGCATTTGGTTACCAACTGTAGCAACCAACCCGGTACATGCAACTCCCGTCCGGCCCATGAAGCGGGCAGGTTTTCCTTGCGCAGCTCGAGCAAGTCCGGCACTTCCGTTTCTTTATGAGCAATCATTACGGCGTTCCTGGCTGATTCACCATTGTCGCCCAGCAGGAATGGCACACGGCCCGCTAAAAGCTCATACAACACCACACCAAAGCTGTAAACGTCCGTCTGGAACAACATCTGTCCCTCGCTCTGTTCCGGTGCCATAAATTCTATCGCGCCGGCCTGGCGTATACTGGTGCGCCGCTGCTCGTCGGACATTATCGACAGACCAAAATCCAGCAGTACATAATTGCCGGAATGTATATTGAACTTTACGTTATTGCTTTTGATATCCCCATGCTTCACCCCTACCTTGTGGCAATGTGAAAGTGCACAGGCCAACTGATCGGCTACCTTTATCGCTTCTTTAATGGTGAAAACCTTTTCATGAGGTGGTTTAAGCAACTCGCCAAGATCAGGTCCCTCGATAAACTCCATCTCAATAAAGGGCAGCGAGCCGCTCTCTGTGATGCCGGAGTTTAATATCTTCACCACATTGGGATTAGGTATTTCGTTTACCTTTTTCAGCTTCTCTACTTCGTTAATGAAGCTGCGGTAGTTAACATCATCCATACTTTCGGAATGGACGGGCGTAGGCAACAGCTTTACGGCGCTGATAATAGGGCCGATGCGACGGCCTTTATATACCGATCCCTGCCCACCGGTGCGTAACGCACCCATATTTTCCAGTCCTTCGGTTATGGTGAATATCTTACTCATCCTTCACAGGGTTATTGTAGCTAAATTCAAATACGGCAGACTCACCCAAAATAACCTGGTCGCCCTCGTTCAGCTTATGTCCGATTTGGGTGGAATGCAGCTTTACCAGGTTTTCTTTACCCGGCGTTTTTATTTTAATCTTATTTCCAGGCGGAATGCCGCCTTCATCTGCAAAAAGAATAAAGCATACGTCCTCGTTATTCCACTCGATGTGGGCGTGCTGGCGGCTGATAAACTTATTACTTTCATTCGCGCTGTCACCCGGGAAAGCAATATTGTTAAGCCGGAAAAAACCATCATTTACCTGCGCTTTAGCTTCACGGCCGATATTTACCTTACCATCGGTGGATGATATTTTGTATTTCGATTTCTCAGCCTCGCCATTCAGTATTTTGATAGTCGCCGAACCGGAGCGTTTAAGGTTATGATCTTTAGTGCGGATAAAGATGGCGGCGCTTAATCCGTCAGCATAAATCGCGTCCGGCGGAAAGTCGCCGTTGAAATTGATTTCCAGCATCCAGTTATCAGGCAGGTCGAGTGCAAAGTCATCAGCGATGCGTTGAATCTCGTCCTTAAAGCGATTCTCCTCATCAATATACACCGCCGCCTCATATAAATGCTTTTCAGCGGCATCAGCGTTAATAAACAGGTGGATGCCTTTAATATGCCGTCCCTCCCCGCCTTCCGACTTTTGCAGCTGGTCTTTCACCAGTCGCAACAGCGTATCGCGCAGCACTTTTACGTCGTTCGGGCTTTTATTTTCGCTCTTCTTAAAAAAATCAAACATCGTTTATGTTATTACTGATATAACTATTGTTCGGTTGTTTCTGTTTGGGTTTGATCGTCCGGTCGTTGTTCCGGTTCACTCTCAGTCACCATTTTTCGGTCGGAAGTAATGTTTTTGATATAGCCCGATTTCACCAGCAATGGAATAATAGTGCGGCCGGCTAAATGTACGGCATCCGACGAGCCTTTTGTTGATTCAATCCTGATACATACTACAATATTGCCTTTGCCCTTTGCCACGGGTGCAAAAAAAGTGTACCATCCATCGTTGATGCTGTTGCCTTTCCAAATACGCTCTGGTGTACCGGTTTTACCCGCTACCCGAAGGTGCAGAATTTCCTCTTTAGGTGCGCTTTGCTCAATCATGTATTGTGTAAGCAATGCAGCATATTTAGGGTCGTTAGCCAGCTTGATACTGGTTTTTACCGGCTGCGCGGTATCAGCCACCTTCAGCACAAAGCGGTTGGCAACCAAATCACCATTGTTGGCTACGCTGGAAACCAGCCTGGCAACGGCTGCCGGTGTAGCAATCAACTCACCCTGCCCCCATGCCATACCAGAAATACCTTTTGCGCGCGTTTTATGGATATTGTTAGGATCATACCGGGGCCTGGTATTGAACTCCGTACGCCGCCACAACTCGCGCCATTTTTCTTCTTGCGGCAGGTTCTCCGGTTTCTTGTCATAGAAATAGCCGCCTACCCCATGCAGGAACATTCCGGCTTTCATATATAAGGTGGCCATATCTTCCTGCAGCTGCTTTTCGTTAGCCAGCTTGATGAAATATACGTTGTTCGATTTGGCGATAGCGCGCTCGAGTGTAATAATTCCTGTTTCGTCAGGCTCAATGCCCTTGGTACGGATACGCTCCTCCATACTTACATGAAACTTAACCTGTGTTGCAGCAAGACCAAGCTTATTGAACGATGCCATAGCAGTTAGCACCTTAGCGGTCGACCCCGGCTGTGTGGCGTAAGTAAACCCTAAATCGCTGGTGGTCATCCATTGCGAAAGCTTGTTCTGCTCATTGATGGGCATAGTAAGCTGGTCGTAATTATTTACAGGCGGCAAAGGGTACACTGCTGATGCCAGTACATCACCTGTCTGCGGCAGCATGATGACCACCGATACCCGGTTATCCTGCATAGCAGTATCAGCCGCTAAGGCCTGCTGTATGTGTGTTTGCAAGCTTGCGTCTGCAGTCATCTGCAAATCGCGGTTACGTCTTTTAAATGAATCCACCGCAGCACTGTTTAGCCCGGCAAGCAGCAGTGGTGCAATTGCACTATAATCACGCTTGCTTACCGACATTTCCTTAACGCCCCTTGGTAAAAATCTATCTTCGCGAAAACGGCTGGCGTGGGCATTAAAGCTGGTTGTAGGCATTTTAAAGCCTCGAAGCTCTGCTGCGTGCTCGTATTCGGCAAAGTAGCCGTTCGTGCTGCCATTAAATACACCAGTGTTGTCATCGCCGGTCCAGAAAAACATCTGCTCGCCAAAAGGGTAATAGCGCGTTAAACGCTTATGCATGGCAGAATCGACATCAAAGTTTGCTACCCCCGCAGAATCCAGCAGTTTTTTTTGTTTTTTGATGAGATTCGGGTTGCTGGTAGCCAGTATCGCTCCATTACGGTCATATAACGTACCTGCCTGCAACTTATTCATCAGGATAGCAATTCGCGGGTTATAGCTGAACATGCGCGCGCCGCTCTTGTCGGCAACCAACGCAGGTTTCACCACCCACTTTTTACTATCGAACAGGTAGCTTGAAATATTGACAATCAGCAATGCGATGCCGATAACCGCAGCAAGCAACGCCGGAACCAGGTTTTTATCTTGCTGCCGGGTAATAAACTTCATCTGCACCTCCGTTCCTTTTACTTTCGATGCAGAAAGCAGGAAGCCAGCCGCCAAAAAGTTCGCTACCAATGATGAACCACCGTAGCTCTCAAACGGCAGCGCCACGCCCGAAAGCGGCAATGCACCCGTAGACCCGCCCGCTATCAGCAAAAACTGTATAAACGTACAGATACCTATACCGGCACACATATAAAACAGAAATGGCGTGCCCGTCTGCCGCCCGATAATGATTGATCGGTGCAGGTAAAGCAAGAATAGCAGAAAAATACTCACGATGCCCGTCCAGCCGAAGCTTTCGCCGATGGCGGGCAGTATCATATCAGTATGTGCTTCGGGGATGGTTTTGGCAAAGCCCTCTCCCACGCCCTGGCCGGTAACGCCACCACCACTCATAGCCCAAAGGCCGTTCGCTACCTGGTCGCCGCCGTAAACTTCGTTGTTCCAGGCGTCCTGCCAGATGGCCTTACGGTCAACCAAACGCTGCACCGGACCGGGCACAAGTTTATCTAAATATGGTATCTTATCAATAGTTAAAAATCCGGAGATAATCACCAGCGCCATAATCGCCGATTCACTCAACGTGCGCCGTTTGTAAAAGAAATTAAATATCAGTACTACGGCAGTCGCTATTGTTGATATCCATACGTTTTTGAATATCCACGTCATCAGTATATAAAACACTACCGACAATGCCATAAACATAAAGTCGCCGCGGGAGAATGAGAAGAGGATAATGAACGTGAAACAAATTACAATCGCCGGCCCCATATCGCCCAGCATCAAAAACAGCAGAAGTGTAAACGCTATGGCAATAAGCGCGAAAGAGAAAAAAGACAGTCGCTTACGCCAGCTGGCATATTCACTGATAAAGCGCTCGTTTATCGCAAAAAAACCAGCCAGGAAAAGTATAATCAGGTATTTTACAATCTCGCTTGGCTGAAAACCGAACAGGTTCACTTTTACCCCGCTGCCTTCCGGGCCTGTGCCAAACTTAATAGTCAGCACCAGTAAACCCATTGCCGCTATAATCCACGGCCAGCCATTAGCGGCTTTCGGACTACCTTTAAACACCAACATGCGGTATATTCTCGAGTCAGGTGTAAAACGGCGCAGGTTAATGAGCAGTAATATCAACATAGCGAGTACCCCCATCCCGAGGTACACCAGTGAATCTTTAGCAAAGAAGCGGTCGCGCAATGGGTCCTGCAGGTTGAGCAGGGTGACAAAAGATACACCTGTCAGAAGCATCACCAGCGGCAGTACAATTTGGTCTGCCTCTGGGTAGCGTGCCCTTAAAATAATATGAATGATAAAAAAGCTGGCAAAAAAGCATCCGGCAATTATCCAATACCATGTATTGAAATAAGCTGGCGTACGAATAATCAGGGCTTTCTCTTTCTTTAAAATACTGAAATCTCGTGTAGAAAGTAGTTTGATAGTATGCGGCGATTGCTGAAAGGTAAAACTTTGATTCCCATCCAAACTTTCTGTACCCTCCGAGCGGCCAAACTGGAAACCTGGTTGTAGCGGTAATACATTAAATGCCCTACCGGCAGGCAAATTATTAAAGATAAAACGGCCGTCGCTACCCGTACGTGCATAAGCCGTAATGTTTTGCAGGTGTTCATGACCATTGCCATCATTTACATATTCAACGCGATAACCCTGTCCCTCGCGCAAACGGGTTTTTACCTCATCGCTCTCCTCATCGTTAAAAATACTATCCTGGGGCACAACCATCTGTAAACGAACCAATACCCCGCTAACAGCCGTCTTTTTATTCGTGATGTCGCCTGAAATACTGTAACCGCTCATGCCTAAATCATTAGCGGCGGGCAACTGCGGAGGACTTTTGCGCTCCTGTTCAAATCGCACAGAATCATCGCCGGTATAACCCAGCAAAGTACGCGAAACCAGCACCCTGTCTTTAAACGACTTACCGCCATCAGCAAAAGCCTCGTCGGCATCTACATTAAATTTCGATTTGTTGATTTCGCCGATGTTATCAAATTCATTACCGGCCTTTTCCTGTTTGGCAACGGTTTGCTCAATCAGGCCGATATCTTTTTTATCTTCAAAATAATAACCATTACGCAGCAGCCTGGCCAGGTTCTGGGCGGGGTTGGGCGCGTTCAGGTTTATCATAGTGCCATCATTCAGCCTGCGGTCCACGTCGGTAAAATTCTGCTGCAGCACTACATATAATCGCCCGAACAACAAAGCCAGGACAGCGGTGGTAAACAGCAAAAAAACACGCTCTTTTTTTCGTGATGGCATAGCTATTTTTTGTTAGCGGGTACGGTGTCGACCTTTAAAGTTACTGTAGGGCTTTTGCCGGTAAAAGATTTCCCGGCTGGTAAGCTTAACTCGTTGCGTATTGCCTGTTTGCAATTATTAAACTGAACGTGAGCCAAATCAAGCAAGGCATTGTTATTTGCTATCGCGATAGCAAAACCGCTAAAGCCCAAACTGTCCAGCGCAATAATTTTACACCTGGGTTCTATTTGCAAAGCCGGACCGTTATAGGCCGAATCCGCCTGCAAAACAATATGACCTTTTGTGCGGATAAGCAGCGTGTCATGGTTTATGCGAAGAGGCGCATTAAGAATGACAGGCGTTTTGTAAGCTGTATCAGAAAGTACAAGTACCTTACCTTTCAAGCTGTCGATTGCTTTTTGCAGTTTCAGTTGCAGCACGCCCGGCACTTTTTTCAAAGTATCATCCGAAGGTTTCGGGGCGTTTACTGCAGTTTGCTGCTTCTGCATATTCATGTAAAAATAAACGTTCGCAGCCAGGCATATCAGTAATAAAACAGATAACAATATCACCAACCCTTTGTTGTTCTTCGTGGCAGGAGGCTCAGGGTCGTCGTCTTTTGGGGCCTGTTCAGTTGTCGCCGAAACCACGTTGTCAGCAGGTTGGCGTTTTACGGCTGTTGCCGAATGCTTTTGCGGCGTTTTATTGTTATGCACCAGCACAACAGTGATATTATCCCGACCGCCGTTGCGGTTTGCTGCGTCAATCAGCTGGCGCCCTTTTTCTTTTAGGGTGATGTCTTTTGTAAGAATGCCTGTAATATCATCGGCGCCGACCATATCCGTTAAGCCATCGCTGCAAAGTAATAACAGGTCGCCTGAAAGAAAAGGTGATTGACCTGTCTCAATATAATCCGTATTTTTCAGCAGGTGCGCTTCAAAACCCAGCGCCTTGTTTATCTCGTTGCGTTTAGGATGATCCATCGCCTCCTTTTCTGACAAACGGCCCGATTCTTCCAGGAATCCCACAAACGACTGGTCGTGCGAAATCTTTATCAACGAACCATCGCGCAGCAAATACAACCGCGTATCCCCCACATGGGCATAATAAAATTGATTATTGGCGATATCTGCGATGGCCAGCGTTGATACGCAGCTCATCATATCGTATTTGGTATTGCGCTGCTTCTCTGCGATAATCCGCTCGTTGGCCATATCGAAACAATCGATAATCATCGATATCACCTCGCCAGATGGCTTCTCCAGGCGCTGTAATATGGCCTCGCGCGCCAAACCCGCTGCTACTTCGCCGCCCTCATATCCGCCAACCCCATCAATCACGCAGCCTATAATAAACTTATCGCCTGCACTCTGGCGCGCAATAAACGCATCCTCGTTGTTGGTGCGTTCCTTACCGGTATCGGTTATACCGAAATATTGATCAGTCATTGGTTTTACGCGATTTTTTTATTTCAACAAAATGGGTTATCAGCAATGCGGTACAAATTACCAGCAAACCGGCAGACAGTATTTGCGACATAGCGGCTACGATTTAAATAAGTTTACGCCTACAATTCCGTTCAGCAATATTTTTGAGTTTACCGGCAGCTCTACCCATGATGGCGCATTCACATCGCTGCGCTGCACATCCTGTTCGTTCAAAATAGTTAGCTCTCCAAATGATGCCAGGTAAAACTTCCCATCCGACTTATTGTACCTGATGCGAAGGTGTGGTGTATTCACCCATTCTGTCGGTACTTTAAAAATATTATCGTCCTCACGGGTCTCGTCCTCGCCGGATACTATAATCTCGTCGTCTGTCATCAGGTATTCAACCTTTTTACCGGCAAACTGTTTTTCGGGCAGGATAGTCTCAAAGCGAGCCAGGTACTTTTTGCCCGATTTCGGTGCCCCTTTTTCGTCAAACTCCAGGGCTTCCACATAAGGCAGCTCGTAATATCCCTCGCTGTAGTAATTAAAAGCGCCCAATACATCGGTACTGATATCGAATGTTTGCGCCACGCCGGTTTGCCTTGGGATGAAGGTAACACGCAGGTTCTCTTCCTTTTTATTACTACCGGGCAATAATTTACCAATAAAACCAATGTCGCCCCGTTCGTAATCCGGATGCGAAACCAGCCTGAACACCCACTTGGAGCTGGATGGCACAACGGTTTTTCCGGCGGCACGGTACTGGCTCAGCAGGTCATAAAACTTCTTTACACTTTCATTGATGATGAGTCCGAACAAACCCTGCTTATTATCCAGGAATTGCTTGTAATCCTCTTCATTAAAGCTGATGATATATTCGTGGTAAAAAACTATCCGGTCGGCAAATGACAGCTCGCGTATCGATTCGCTGAATTTGGCAACTACATAATTGAAGACGTCGTCGGGTGTTAAACCTGGCTGCTTTTTTGCTTTTGCGTGTTCGGGGCTGGTTAAAAACCAATCCTGTATACCGAGGCGCTGCCATATAGAAGGCTTTTGTTCCATGTGATGCTTTTGCGGTTATTAGTTATGGGTTGTAGTATCTGTTGCTGTACTGTCCGGATTTCCCTTCATCGCCCTGTCAATTGCCGCTTTTCTTGCTGAATCTGTCGAATTTTGTTTTGCTCTCCTCGCCTGATAAACTTTTGCATCAACCGCCCGTACACTATCTACAATTTTTGCAGTATCTACAAATACGGTATTGACAGGTTTTACTACCGTTTGGGTTGGCCTGAATAGCGAATATCCCGAATAAGCCATAAATCCTGCCAGCAAAATCATCAGCCCGGCAAACACCGAAGTCGACAGGCGCATAGTGCCCGGCGGGCTCAAAATATTCGATTTATCAACCAATATCGGTGCCGGCGTTATTTCAGGGGCGGGCACCTTAACTTCTCTAACCACCTCTACGCGTACTTCTTTAACGCTCGCATCTGATACAACTTCATGCAGGGCTTCGCCATTGGCGTAGCGGTCTTCCGGTTTCTTTTCCAGGCAGGTGGCAATCATCTCCATCAGCCAGCCCGGTATTTCCAGCTCGCGCTTTGGCCACTCTTTGGGGAAATTTTCCTTTCGTAAAGCCAGCAAGTCAGGAACAGGTGTTTCCATGTGCGAGAGCATCACATGGTTGCGGGACGTTTCGCCGTTGTCCTTTAGGGGGAATGGCACCTGCCCGGCCAGCAGTTCATATAAGATAATACCATAACTATAAACATCCGTTTGAAACAGCATCTGCCCCTCGTTCTGTTCCGGCGCCATAAACTCTATAGCTCCTGCATGGCGCATACTGCTCCGGCGCTGTTCGTCTGACATTACCGACAAACCAAAATCCAGCAAAATATAATTACCGGTCTGGTTGTTAAATTTTACGTTGTTACTTTTTATATCGCCATGCTTAACACCTACCTTATGGCAATGAGAGAGCGCGCAGGCCAGTTGATCGGCTACCTTAATGGCTTCTTTTATCGTGAATATTTTTTCGTGCGGCGGTTTCAGCAGTTCTTCTAAATCTGGCCCTTCGATAAACTCCATCTCGATAAAGGGGAAAGAGCCGCTTTCCGTAATACCCGAGTTCAGGATTTTAACCACATTGGGGTTAGGTATTTCGTTTACCTTTTTAAGTTTTTCAACCTCATTTAAAAAATTGCGGTAGTTTTTATCTTCTTTGCTTTCGCTGTGGATGGGGGTCGGCAATAGCTTTACCGCACTGATGATGGGGCCTATACGCCTGCCTTTATATACCGAACCCTGGCCGCCGGTGCGCAATGCACCCATATTTTCTAATCCCTGGGTAATCGTAAATACTTTACTCATTCTTTATTGTTGAATCTTTTTTTGAAGCTCAAATCTGAACTTAATAACGCAAACAAATCTATTATGTTTAAAACCTTTTTAAAGGAATTTTAAACGAAAATCGGGAAGAAAAATTTCAGGAAAAATTTATACGCCAGCTTGCAAATTAATTGATTATAAACTATTCTCGAGCCTTATAACCGCCTGGCCATTGGCTAAAGATAAGGACGCGCCTGTGCCGCTAACCGGGTATAAGGTACAATTGAAGGTCAGTTTTATCTTAAAGGCATCATTAACACCCAGCTGAGTCGGGATATAAGTAACCGATGAAACCTTAGCGTCGCCGCCGGTTTGCGCGCCCAGGCTTGAATACTCCGTTCCCCCGGCATCTATATAACGTATCACTATACCTTTTTTTCCGGGCTGTAAATCCGCGTCTTTCGTAGCCAGCGGCCACACGCCTGTGGTGATAAAACCCTTAAGATAAGCTGTTTTATCGGCATCGAACCTCACATTTATTTCGTAGAAATCGACGCCTAATTGCGGTTTAAAGCCTTCGGATGCTGAAAGTAAAGCCCCCAGGCCTCCTTTTAAATCGCCCATGTCGTTAGCAACAGTGCTGCTTGAACCGATAACCCATCCTGAAAAGTTATCCGTAACATTCCAGGCAAGGTTCTTACCGTTCAAAGTCCCTTTAAAATAATAATCCTTTGGTTCATCCGGATGATCAGGATCATCGGGCCTGTCGCCGGGGTCCGAAGTGCCCGTTGTATCACTTGTTCCTGTACTGCCCCCGGTACCGGTGCCTGTGCCTGTGCTCCCTCCTGTGCCGTGTGTGCCGCCTGTTTTTGTGGTATCTGTTACTGAATGAGGATGCGCAGCATCATAAGCCCTGTAGTCCGCGGGATCTTTACTACAGGATAAAAGGAATAGGATGAGGAATACCCCCCATAAAATAGCGCCCCTATAATTCATCAATGCTAATATAATAAACGCATTGCAAAACTTTGCGGAATAATTTTAAACAAATTTAAATTATTGTTAAAAAAATTATTCCAGGTAATAGTGTTTTATTCTATTCAGGCCTTCATCAAGTTCATAAATCAGCGGAACGCCGGTAGGCAAATCAAGCTGGGTGACTTCATTATCGGTTAAATGATCTATGTATTGTATCAGTGCGCGCAGGCTGTTGCCGTGAGCACAAACTATCACTTTCTGGTCGCGGCGCATATGGGGCACAATAAACTCGTTCCAGAAAGGCAATACCCTGTCCATCGTTTCGCTGAGGTTTTCGGTAAGGGGCAATTCGCGCTCTGTTAAATCTTTGTAACGGATATCTTTGCCTGGATAGCGGTCGTCGTCCTTGGTTATGGCAGGCGGCAGCTCATGCGGGTCGCGGCGCCACTTTTGCACTTGTTCAACACCATATTTAGCTATTGTTTCATCTTTGTTTAACCCCTGCAAAGCGCCATAAAAGCGCTCGTTTAAACGCCAGGATTTTTGCACCGGAATCCAGAGGTGGTCGAGTTCCTCCAGCACAATATGCAGCGTTTTAATCGAACGTTTTAGCAATGAAGTAAAACCTATGTCGAAATTATATCCCCGGGCTTTCAGTAATTCCCCTGCACTTTTTGCCTGGTTAAAGCCATCTTCAGACAAATCCACATCCGTCCAGCCGGTAAAACGGCTTTCTCTATTCCAAACACTTTCGCCGTGGCGCAGCAGTACTAATTTTTGCATACTAAAATGGTTAACGGCAAAGTTAGCCATCAGTTTGCAGAAAAAATTTGTTAATGTGCCTCAAACAGTTAAATTGCGATAGGAATTAGAACCTGAAAGCCGGAACCAAGAGCCAAGAATCAAGACGAGAGACAAGTTAACGTCGGTAAAAAACCGTTGATTGAGTGCGAACATCTAAGTCTATCATATTTAATAGGCGCGTCTTTTGAAACTCCCTTGATTATTGTCTCTTGATTCTTAATTATCCACCTATTACGCTAACTAACAACCATTTATCAAACCTAAAAAATCATGAGCTCTACTACAACCACTTCGGCAGGCGACGGCATTGCCAATCCTGCACCGCTCGGTCTTTGCGCTTTCGGCATGACCACCGTTTTGCTTAACCTACACAACGCCGGTTTCTTTGAATTAAATTCCATGATATTGGCCATGGGTATTTTCTACGGCGGTATCGCACAGGTAATAGCCGGCGTTATCGAAGCCAAAAAGAACAACGTTTTCGGGCTGACCGCCTTTACTTCTTATGGCCTCTTTTGGCTGTCACTGGTGGGTTTAATCGTTATCCCAAAATTCGGCTGGGCTCCAAAAGCATCTGAAACCGGCATGGCTGCTTATTTGGTTATGTGGGGATTGTTCACACTGTTTATGTTTTTCGGCACGTTAAAGCTTAACAGGGCGCTGCAGTTTATCTTCGCATCGCTTACCGTACTTTTCTTTTTACTGGCAGCAGAACATGCAACAGGCAACGAACTAATCGGTAAAATAGCCGGCTTTGAAGGCATCATCTGCGGCGCTTCTGCTATTTACACAGGTATAGCAAATGTGCTGAATCCGTTATATGGCAGAACTGTTTGGCCGATATAAGGGATTTCACCGATTTTGAAAAGATTTCACCGATTAGAAAAAAAAATGATTGTTCGGATTTTAGAATGATTGGATAGATTTGCGCGGGATTGTTCTATGATATCACCTAATAAATCGGTGAAATCATTCTCCAATCGGTGAAATCACAAAAATAAAATGGACTTTAAAAAATATTACCACCTTCCTGCCTCTCCCGAAGAAATATATGCGGCATTAACCAACCCGCTTACTATTGAATTGTGGACCGGCGAAGCTGCTGAAATGTCGACAGACCCGGGTTCGGAATTTTCGATATGGGAAGGCAGTATTGTCGGTAAAAATCTTGAGTTTGAGGAGAACAAAAAGGTGGTACAACAGTGGTATTTTGACGGACAGCCGGCGGAATCTATTGTCACCATAAAGCTTCATCCCGAAAAAGGCGGTACTTCTATAGAGTTGAGACATACCAATATCCCGGATGCGGAATATGCTGATTTTGTTGAAGGATGGGATAGTAGCTATTTTGGCGCGCTGGCTGAATTTTTTGAGGTGGAATAACACGAACACGATTCAAGGATTTTCTTGATTTACAGGATTAGAACTTCACAGGTCCAAAACCTATTCTTCTGATGCAAGATGATGACATGGTTAGGCATAAGCGTTCGTTTATCGTCCATATAAAATATAAAGAGCCCCGATTTTCACCGGGGCTCTCCTGTTATCAATTTATGTTCTCTTAGAATAAAGTAAACTCTACCCTGCGGTTTTGCTGGCGGCCTTTCGCAGTTTTATTGCTTGCAATTGGCTGAGTTTCACCATAACCGGTAGCTTCAATACGCGACGCATTTGCACCTTTGCTTACCAGGTAAGTTCTAATCGCTTCCGCGCGGTCTTTTGACAGTTTCATATTAGCTGCATCTGAACCTACATTATCAGTGTGACCAGCCAGCTTCAGGCTGAAGTTTTTGTTGACCAGCAAAGCTGCAACACGGTCAAGACTTGGGTATGAATGCTCACGAATGGTTGCCTTACCAAAATCAAACTCAAGGTTGGTGATAGCGTCTTTAACCACTCTTCTGTCTTCTTCAGTAATTACAGTAACCTGTTTTACCGGAGGCGGAACAGGCAGCGGGCAGCCAGAACCATCAACTTTGGTACCTGCCGGGGTGTTAGGGCACTTGTCATAAAAATCAGGCACGCCGTCATTATCGCTATCAGTCGTAAACTTTGCAAGGTTAGCGTTTGTGGTAGCGAGGTCGGACTTCAACTGATCGTTGGCAGCTTTCTGTGCGTCAATCTGCCTCTGCAACTGGGTTCTTGTGTCACGATTCTCCATCATGTATTCGGTCCGCATTGACGATACAGGGTTGTGTGCCGCTAATTGTGGCTTTGATTTGCTGCCTAAAGCAAACTCCAAACCAGCATGGGCGTATGAGAAGCGGTCGTTATGAGGTCCAAACCTGTAACCGTCCAGGTTATCGGCATAGGCAAAATTAACCTGGTAGCCCAAATCGATATTTATGCCTTTCGAAACGTTAACTTTAAAGCCAACCCCTACCGGAACAAACCACTCATTGAGCGAGTTGCCGTTAGGGCCAACATTCTGTGAAGTTCCGTTAGTGGTAATCACGGGGCTGTAATTTAAGCCGCCGATACCAACCGTTGCATAGGGTTGTATAAAATTTTGATTGTGCCGGAATGTAATGTTCCCTACAGATAAGATGGCGTTAAGGCTTACCGCATAGTTTAATTTAGTTTCATAGCTATCTATTGTGTTTCCTGATCCGTCAGGTTGGCTATTCGCTCCAGCAAGCTGGCCTCCCATAAAATTAGCCTGTAAGCCAAAACCCGAGGTAATCTGTTTTTTTATGTAAGCACCATAACCTATTTTTGAGTGTGGTGACTTAAAATCCTGGTAACTTTTTTTGCCAAAAATGGTGAATGGTGTCATTAATCCGCCGTTTACGCCTACCGACCAGGTGCGGAATGCATCGTCAGATGAAAATGGTTGAACGTAATCTGTTGTAACTGCTTTGGTAGTATCGGCTGTTTGAGCGAATAATTTGCCGCCTACCAGTAAACCGGTTAATAGCAGGCCGGCTTTTGTTAAGTGTGTTTTCATGATGTTTGATTTTAAGTGTGTGCTTTTCTATAGGGCACGCACAGACCCCGGCAGGCAACATCAATGCCACTACTGCAATAATGTTTTCAACATATCGACATCGTTAAAGCCGGACGGGAAACTGCGTCAGTCTTAACCACAGCTTAACGTACTGATAAACAGTCGACAAAAAAGGAGCTATACGCATCGCGAAGCAATAGGGAAATAAAACAAAAAAACGCCGGCGCTGCTTTTTCCCCGGCGTTGAATTATGGACTTAAAAATGTACAGTTTTGTAGTCAGATGCTATTGATGATATGAAATTGGCAGGAATTGAAAGTTATAATAATAAGCCCCATGGCCAAGGTTAAGCTGAAGTTTAAACCCTTCTGTCACCGGTTTGCCATCAATAGTAGCGGGAATTAAGCGGGGGAGGTCCGAAATAATCCTGATAATTCCTCCTGCGATTGATTCCAGGCTACTGCCGCCTTTTCTTGTGAGATTTACGATATCCCCCCCGGTATTTATCTCTCCTACAATATTAAATTCTCCTTCACTCCCCGAAAGATCACGCCCGTTAAAAAAAGAGGTAAGGGCATCCGTTAATCTACCCTTAAAAGAATTCATTCCATTTTTATAGTGTGCGTTTAAAAGGGTATGTTTTACCGAAGGCATATTACATGGCATCCCTATCAGCAATCGTTCGGCGTTAACAAAAGGAAAAATGTCCTTATTTATTAATACAATGCGTGATGCGTCAGTGTAAGATGAAATTTGATTCTCTCCCTTAACAAATTCACCTTTTTTGAAGCGCTCCGTCGCCATCGTATTTTTATATTTATCGGTGCTGCTGTACATTTTCCATGTGCCATCCGGCTTGCCGTTCGCCAATTTTCCCTCCCAGGTAATTGTCGTTATCTCCGCTGAATAGGTCCCGTTTCCGTGGTCGACTGTTTTACTGCCTTTTTCGTCCCAGGCGTCGGTTATCGTATAAACACCGTTATTGGCTTCAAATATCAGCTTAGGTTTTCCATTGTCATAATATACTTCCCATTTGCCGTCGAAAGCATCATTCTTAAAATTGCCTTTAGCTTCAATATTGCCACTTGCATACCGCAAAGTAAATGTCCCTTCTTTTTGCCCCTCTGCATTGTAATAACCCTCGGTCAGAATAACTACCGGATTATCTTTTCGTACATCGGTAAATTTTCCATGAAATTTACGGCTGTCAAAATTGAACCGTGCGTGCCTTATAACTGCCGCGCAGCTATCTTCAATCAGCATAAATTGATCATTCAACGACATGTTGAGACTATCCTTATCAATTGGATTAAAGTTAATGCGGCGGTTTATGGTTTGCTGCGCTGAAAGCTTAGAAATAAAAAGCAGCAGGAAAAAGGAGAGTAATAGTTTTCTCATTTAATAAGGGTTTGGTTAAATATAAATAAAATACCTGTGTTAAAACAAAGGTGATTAATCAGGCCATAACCGATAACATTCCAAATAATGGATGGGTTAGTCGGTCATCTCCGATCAGTTCAGATTTAGCCATAGCATCTGCCGCAGTCATGCCTTTGGTGAATAACTTCCATGAAGTATCGGGAGTTAAGGCTACAGTAGCCCGGGGAGTACCGCCATCAATATTGCCGGGCATTATCCACTCGCCCGAATGGTATAGCAAAAACCAATCGCCACCGGCATCGGTACTCACGGTCATTTTTATCAAAGTTCCTTCAGGCGCCGTAACATTACGGTAAGTATGCGGCAATGCACGCATAAAAGTGTCGATACACGGATAAAACAATTCACGGTGCATTATCCCGGGTTTACCTACTGCATCACGTATCTGTTGCTGGTGATGCCATTTTTCGGTGTACTCCCTTGCCACATGAAACCAGTTTTCCGATTCCGCCTCGCCAGCCCACGATACTGCATAACGGGCCTTTTCAAACGGTGAAAGCGACTGCAGGTATTCGTGATATCCGGGGCCTGTAGTTTCAAGCAAATCGATCAACTGTTGCGGACTAACCCTGTCCATCGCTTTTACCCAAATTGCGTTCAGTTCATTCAGATAATCTACAAGGTCCCGGTAGGAGTTTATGTTTTGAGGTGGAGTGCCGCTATAGTTGTTTGCCGCAGCAATATCCCGCATATTGGTATCAAGCAGGTGTGCCACAACATCTTTAACCAGCCATTTTGGAGCAGTAGTTTGCTTATACCAGTCCTCTGGCTGTAATGACCGGAGCAGGTAGATAAGCAAATCATTCAGCACCGGAAAAAGGTGAAGTGTCGGTATAGGCACTATTCTGTCCATAGCCTCAATTATTTAGCCAATCAACTCTTATGAACAAAAACCCGCCATTTAATGTCGGCTCCGGCCTTGTCGAGCGTAGCGGCTACTGAGCAATATTTATTGATAGACAACTCGGCTGCCTTTATGGCTTTATCTTCGTCGATAGTCCCATAAAGGTGAAACTCTATTGAAACATCTTTCCATAATGAGGGTTCTTTGCCGGCCTCCCGTTCGCCGTTTACTACCATTTTATATTCCTTTACATCCTGTCGTTGCTTTTTAAGGATGGTGATAACATCAATAGCCGAACAGCCGGCAAGACCCATCAGCAGCATTTGCATCGGCCGTACGCCAAAGTCCCAGCCACCGCTTTCGGGGCTGCTATCCATACGCACTACATGGCCCTGTTCATCTTTAGCCTCGAAACCAAAATCACCTTTAACGCGTGTGAGCTCTATTTTAGCCATAATATATTACTTGTAATGATGGGGCTAATATAGTACTTTGCAGCAACGAAAGTTTAACCGCTGCGTAATATTCCGCTAATTATGAAGTATCTTTTTTCCGTTATTTTTATCCTGACGACATTTACCGGCTTCGCCCAGAAGAGCCTGATGTCGTACGAAGATATTACCTACCTGCTGGAAAACAACATCCATAAAGCTGATACATTTTTAATGGCCAAAGGCTATATCATCAACAAAAAAGATAACGACACCAAAAATCACAAATTCACAGTAACACTACCCGGCGGAACCTACAACAATATTTCATTACGCGCTGATGGCAAACGATTATTTATCGAGATAGAGACGAACGAGCTTAACCAGTATAACCTCATCCGGGAATCGATATCACAATACCAGGTTAAAGACGCTATGGTAGCCGATATACAAACCTATTCCGTAAAAGGCTTGGGCAGTATTTATATTAGCGTAAACGATTCCGTGCCTTATGACCCGTTAAAGCGGGATTACGATATCCATATTGTGGGCGATAAACAAATTACGGCTTATAATTGAGTTGATTAAGTTTGGATTGGGTTGATTAGGTTAACATATTTAACTCAGTCAACTCCCCTCTCCCCAACCGGAATCACCAATTTTAAACCCGACCATACTTCATTCACGGCACAAACTTTAATATCTACCAGGCCATTTTGCAGGGCGAAATTTCGGATAATGTCTTCGGTGATGTCAGTTATAACTTTAGATGATTTTTTGGGCCAGGATACCCATATCATGCCGTTTGGTTTAATCTGGCTTCTTAAGTCCGGAAGCGTATTGGTGTATTCGTCCTTTTCTTTGGTGAAGAAATGAATAATATCTTTTAGGCCTGGTGAGTCATCGTTTATTTGCAGGTCGGCCGGCAAATCGGTGAACAGGGTAAAATAATGCCCCGGTGCGTTAATTAGCTTAATATTAAAACCTGGCTTAATGCCCAGCTTTTTTGCCAGCGGTGTGCCGGAATAACCGGCTGGCTGTGCGGTTATCTTGTCCCCCATTCCCATATACCAAATTGTATTTTTTTATCAACCGGGTGGCCTGATTGTTTCAGCGTAAGCATTATTTGCCCGCGGTGATGCGATTCATGCGAAATCAAATAGCCAAGGAAACCCGCGGCATGTGGTTTAAAACCTTTTATTTTGCCATCGACTGCTGTTTTCTCAAATAATTGCCCGATAGCAATTCCACTGGAAATTAAAGCTGCTTTGAGGATTTCTTTGCTTATCTGTTCTTTTTCAACCTTTGCGAGTCCATCAAGTAGTGGCGGTTCTGACGCTTTCAGCCACATTAGCCGGACGTTGTGGATATGAGCAAACTGTTCGCCAACGGTACGGCCTTTCGATGATGATACGTCAGCCAGGTACGATTCATCAATACTATCCAGCAAATACAAATTAATGCGATTGTGAATTTCCCAGGTTTCGGTTAGCGGGCTCATATCAATCAAGTTGTTTTAAATGACGTTGCATGTGTGCTACATAATCCGCCGCCAACCATTCAACAGTATGCAGGTTTGGCTCTATTTTGCTGTTATCGCACTGGGCTTGCAACCGGTCGACAGGGTAATTAATTAATACGCGGGCAATTTGCAGGTTCAGCAATTTCCACAGGCCGAGCAGTTCATTAATATCGGCTTCCTGGTAATGCGCGGCTTCAACCCATTCATCCTGCGCGTAGGTAAGCTTAAAGTTTTCCTCGTAAGTACAACGAACAAAACGCTGCAGGTTAGCCTGTGCGCTGTCAATCAAATGCCCGATGATTTGCTTTTTGCTCCATTTATTGGGTGCAGGTTTTGTAACCCAGTCAATGGAATCGATATCCCGGTTTAAAATATCGTTAATGGTGTCATTCAGGTTTTGTACGGTGGAGGTAATCATAAAAAGATAATTCGTAGCGTAAGTATAAAGATGATTAAAATCAATTTAAAGATGGTTATTCATAATTAATTATCAAAAAACTTTATCTTCAAAGCGTAAAATCATCATCACTTTAACTACTTTGGTTATTTTACTTCGGACTTAAGATTCAAGACTTAAAAATGGCATTAAACTATATCTGGATTGCATTCTTCCTCATCGCTTTTGTAATTGCGCTTATCCGGCTGATATTTTTTGGCGATACAGAGATATTTATGCACCTGGTAAGCGGCATGTTCGATTCTTCGAAGGCTTCGGTAATGGATATAGCCTTACCGCTGGCCGGCAACATGGCACTATGGCTGGGCATCATGAACATCGGCGAAAAAGCGGGTGCTATTAATTTTCTTTCGCGCGTAGTAGGGCCTTTTTTTAACCGCTTATTTCCCGAAGTTCCTAAAAATCACCCTGCGACCGGGCAGGTGCTGATGAGTTTTTCAGCCAACTTGCTTGGTCTTGATAACGCCGCTACGCCTCTTGGCCTTAAAGCAATCGACAGCTTACAAGATTTAAATAAAGATAAAGACACGGCATCCAACGCGCAGATTATGTACCTGGTGTTGCTTACCTCGGGCCTGCAATTGTTACCGGTAACTATTATCGCTCAACGGGCCATCCTGCATGCAAAAGACCCGACTGATATTTTCATCCCCAGTATCATAGCAACTTTTGTAGCAGCAGTATCGGGAATGATTTTAGTAGCTATAAAACAAAAAATTAATTTATTCGACCGGGTGATTATCGGCTGGATTGGTGGTATAGCCTGTTTTATTATATTGTTGGTTTGGTATTTTACCAATCACCTCACAAAGGAGCAAATCGGCCTGGTATCGAAAATAGCCAGTAATTTAATGCTGTTCCTTATCCCGGTAATATTTATTACCGGGGCCCTTTATAAAAAGATAAATGTATTTGAGGCGTTTGTGGATGGCGCGAAGCGGGGATTCGAGACTTCTGTTAAGATTATCCCTTACCTCGTAGCGATGCTGGTAGGTATCGCTGTCTTCCGCTCTTGCGGTGCATTAGGCTATATGAATGATGGATTGCGCTGGGTGGTGACGCAGCTTGGCTTAGATACGCGCTTTGTTGATGCCATGCCCGTCGCCTATATGAAACCGCTTAGCGGATCGGGCTCAAAAGCTATGATGATTAATGTAATGACCACCTACGGTCCCGACAGCTTTGCAGGTCGTTTAGGTAGTGTTTTTAACGCCTCAGCCGACACAACTTTTTACATCGTAGCTTTGTATTTCGGTTCAGTTGGCATCAAAAAATCACGCTATGCCATACCCGCCGGTTTATTCGCTGATCTTGCCGGTATCATCGCCGCCATATTCGTTTCCTATTTATTTTTTGGTTAAGCCTTTTTAAACCAATAATTTATTATCGGCATTTTTTGCCGATTGTTTTGCACATTATTTGACTTTGCTTTGGCCATATATTAGATTTACCCCTCTGAATTTTATTTAACGCATAATGGCTAAAGATTACGTAGAAGAAAAAGAAGCGAAGACTAAAACGACCAGTAAGGGGATTGTGATATTGTGGGTTTTTATAATACTATTTATATCAATAATCGTCAGGTGCGCCAGGTATTAAAATAATTGAGTTTGCGAAAGTATATTTCTAGCCTTTCCCTAATGAGGCATAAGTAAACTCAAAAAAACAGACCGTTAAGATTAACTTTATTTTTTAATAGCCGCCGGCTAAGGCGTTTTGTATTGACTTAACTTAATACAAACGATGGTTATGGCCCTTAGGGCCTACCGCTTTGTAGTATAAAATAGCGACGTGATTTGTGCCGCGTAGCGGCTACCCATCTATCAGACAGGCTAAGTGTATTGTGTCGTTCTGCGCAGCCAGTCCACCAAAGGGTAACCCCTAACGGGGCAAAAAACACTTTTTCATCATCTGACTACAAAGCGGTAGGCCCCACGGGCCATAGAAGCCCAGTCCTATAAATCCTATAAAGATAAAATGATGTGGTTTTGCTGAATGTAACTGAACGCTATTCTCGTAGAAATTCATATCGAATTCAAAGTGGTAGCGCTGTACGCTTCGAAAAGTATAGGCATAAAAAATGGGTAAGCTACTTTTATCGCGCCGCTCAACTCTCTACCCTTGCTGCGTTCCCACCCTGGGGGAGTTCAAGAGGAGCTGGCCGTAAAAGACTTACCCGCCGCAAAGATATAAAAACCTTCTATTCTGGTTAATAAATTGTTAAAAAAGCGGTTTTATTGTGATAAGGTCCAGGTATTTTAGCATTTTATTTATTGTGTAACAACCAGTTACACGCTTAAAATATTTTATTAAAACAGGCTGAATTGCAAAGAATTTGCAGGCTTTTCCACCACTTCCGGTACTTTCAGCTTCGATTCTGTGAATTTATTGAAGTCCAGCCGGCGGTTAAACGGCAATTCTTTGTAAACTCGATAGGTTTTATCATGCCCTATCATCTCACGGCGCAGTATAGTCAGCTTATCAACTTTAAACTCTTCCTGCCAATCCTGCTTGCTGATGTATGGCCACAATCTTTTAAAAGCCGGCGCCGGCAAACTCCGCGCAACAGTAATATGCGGCACAAACACCCCACCGCTGAAAAAACGTTTCAAATGCCTAAACCAAATGTCGGTTGCAGGGGTTTTGTCCAACCGGGCATAGATGGTCGGGTTTTCTTCGTGATGGAAAAAATCAAAGCCCTTAACCGATGTTACCAGCGGCGGCAATGTTAACAGCTCGCGCTCCAATTTTGGCATCAGTGTCTCAATCCACACCGGTTTTTTACGCGGCCATTGCTGTATGCTGATGTGCGCTTTTGAATGCCGCCCGTCATAATTTCCCACCATCGCAGCGCTGTCTTCCTTAATCCGTTTAATGCGCCTGCAAACACTTTCAGATGGCGTAAGCACTATTAAGTAATCCTGGTAACCTGTCATAACCTTATCGTTTTGATAAAACAAATATTACTAATATTTTTAGCATTTACAAATAAAACTAAGATTTTTTTGATTAAAAGATTTTAGGATTGTTGTCTGTTAGAATCCTGCCATCCGCAAATCCTATAAATCTTAGTTCAAAAGGCTAACATCTTATTTCCGAAATGCAACTCTCTGTAAACCCTCCATTCGGGGTGCTCGGCAAAGGTATCGCGATGAAGTACGGTAAGATTACTGATGGTGAAGGCCCGCTTAAATTCCCTGCTTTCAAAATTGGGCCACAATTTATTAAAAGCCGTTAAGGGTATATTGCGGGCGATAGGAATATGCGGTACAAAATCCTTAACCTTTATGCCCATTTGCATAAAAAGCAATTTAAACCAGTTTTGGCAGCGCTGGCTGGCTGCAAAAGCCGCGTAAATGGTTTTGGTTGTACCATTATCAAAATTGCCGAAACCGTCTATATATAGCTCTAACGGCGGCATGGTGCTTAACCTTTCGCCCATACGGATAATGGCGGGTTGTGCCAGGAATGGTTTGCAGCGCACCTGGTGGGTAATGGTAATATATGCCCGGCTGTGCATCCCTTCAAAATGCCCGATTACATTTACAGACGCCCGCTTATACTTGCTAATTTCCTTCGCCAAATCCGGAGGCAATGAAAATATCATCAGGTAATCAGCGTAAGCATTCATTAAAGCATCCTCATTTAACAAGACGCTAAATTGCTAATTATTTTAGTATTTTTATAATGTGTTTAGAAATATTTTTCTAAAAAACAGGCCGGACTTTGCTGCCCAGCCTGTGTAATAATCTTTATTATAAGCTAATTTTACTTCACCCAACTGTTAGCCAATACTTTCATAAAGTATCCGCCTACCACACTCCTGGCCTGGAAGCCAACCATTTTTCCATTGGTGGTTTCATGCCAGTCGCTAAGCGGTACGCGGCTTGGTGTTTCGGTAGCGAATTTGTAGACCGGGTCAGTTAGGGCTTTAAAATCCTTCTGATTATCGGCCAGTGAAGCAGTCCAAACAATCCAGTCGGACTTTGTATACGTTTTGCGGCTATCCAACGGTAAGCCATAGGTGTTTTGCTTAGTGAGGTAATAGTTTATCTCCTTTTTATAGACATCAGGAGGGAATAGCTTCAGGCCTAAAACCTTATCCCAAATCAAATTATATTTCTGGCTCCAGGTATCTCTCTTTTCAAATACCAGTGAGTAGTGGTCGCCTGCATCTGCCAGCTTTTGCCAGCGGTTAGCCATATCCATAGCAATGGCCCTATATTTTTGTGCTATGGCTTTCTGACCCAGCTTATCAGCCATCTCAGCATAAGCGCCTAAGGCAACAATAGCTTTTACCGATAAATTGGCATTGCGTGCCAGGTGACCGGCAAAGTCGTCGGTACATAGCTGGTTACCGGGGTCAAACCCGTTTTCACTCAGGTAGTTTGCCCAAACGCTTAACGTCTTCCAATGTTTTTTGGCAAAATTGGCATTACCCTCAGCTTTTACTATTGCGGCAGTAAGGATAATCATATTACCAGATTCCTCAACAGGCATATTTTCGCCATAAGTCTGCCCATTTGCCAGCGGGTAAGTACCTAAATCGTGTGCGGCAAAATCATGCCCCCATTCCTTGCTGTCGCAGTAATAAAATATACCATTCAACATGCCTTCCAGCAGACTTGGGTTGTAGTATAAATACATAGGTGCAGACGGATAGGTCACATCTACCGTATTGATAGAACCGTTGCTAAAGTTCTCCTTCGACAGGAACAGAATGGTTCCCTGCGGGCTTTTCAGCAATTGGTGTGCGGCAATACTTTGGCGATAACCCATCACACATAAATCGGCATAGTTTTTACCACCTGCCTTAAGCGCGGTGGCATACATCGCTTTATTAAAGGCATTGCATTTCTGCATCACCAGGCCGTATTCTGTATTGGCGGTTGCCAGTTCTTTTTCGATGGTATTGCCGGCCGTCTTCCACCATGGTTTCAGGTTTTGCTTAAAGTATTGAACTGAGTATAAATCGTCGTATCCTACTTCTACAAATTTATCTTTTGCCGCTGCGCCGATGTTACCAAAATCAAGCACTGTGTTCAATGAAAGCTGCCTGCCTTTGCTTGCCGTGCTGGCTGTGCTATTGCTCACGAATGAGTTAACCGCATCACCCTGGGTTGTTATATATTGTAAACCGGATCCGGCGGGCACAGCTACATACATATAGCCCCAGTCGATGCGTAAATCATCGCCTTTTTTCTTTAGAATGGGTTGTGCAACAGTTCCGGCTTTCAAAATAGACAAGCCCTGGGCAGCATACTTTTGCGAAGTTACTTCCTGCGCCGGCGTATTAACCGCCACCGATGTGGAAGCTCCGAAAAATACTTTCACACTATGGTCTCTCCCATCGTTCGATTTTACCTGGTAAGTGATGTATGATACGGGTCTCGAGAATAAATTAAGATCATTCATCAACAATGGCGAGGTAAATGTAACTTTCAGGCTCACACCTACGCAGTCAAAATCATAAATGGTTTGCGTTGCGTTCATCACCACGCTTTTCTGTTTGGCGAGCAGCACGCCCGTAGGTTTGGCTTTTACTTCGTTTAACAAACCGGCATCAAGATAAGCGCCGCCAGCAGTATTTTTTACGTGCATAGCCAATACGTTCTGGCCTTTTACCAGTTTATCTTTAAACTTCTCTTTTAACGGGATAAGCTTAAAGTCGCTGGTCCAGCCGGTTACGTTATAAACCTTTTCGCCGTTCAGGTAAACTTCAACATTGTCGTCGTGATACAGTTTCAATACCAGCCTGTCTATATTGATATCGTTCAGTGTAAATGCCCGGCGCATCCATAAATCTTTGCTTGTCCAAACGGTTTTAGCTACGGTTTTATCGTCGCTGAAAGGTGCAGCGCCGGTTTTCCACTGGCTGTCATTGAATTTGGTTTCATACCAGTCAGCCGCGGGCTCCGATTCGGTATACTGGCATTTGTAAGCCAGTTCATCCGCAGCAGGTAATATGGTAGTATAAGCAGGCACATCTTTGCCTAAAAAACGATAGATGCTATTGTCCACCTTTATCATGCCTATCAGCGACTGGTCTTTACCTGTCCAATGCCGTGTGGGGTGGGCATTTAAACTGTCCGTCATCGACCAGATACTGAAATAGGTATTGTGGGTAATTAAAGGGTAAGCGGGGGCCTTGGTAGCCTGCCCATTAACCAAATCACAGGCAAACGCCAGCAATAATAATGCTATCGAGTTTTTTTTTGTCATAGTTTGAAGATAAAAGATTCAAGGATCAAAGGCAATGAATCAAATCGCAAGAATAATACGAATATAGCAACTTCCAAATTAAGAATAAAAGCCAGAACTCAAGATAGAACAGGTTTATAACCCGCCACCGTCTTGCTTCCTGGCTCTTGACTCTGAATCTTTAAAAATTACAGCTCTCGTACCCAAATGTTACGGAAGCTTAGCGGCTCACTCTTATCGCCATGTGCCTGTAACTTTATCGGCGATGGGCCATGCTGTTTGTATTCCGGTTTCCCAATGTATAATGTTGGACCCCAAAGCTCAAAATTATTTTCAACCAGCACACCGTTATAAATCACAGTAACACGTGCCTTGGTTTTTACACTGCCGTCTTCATTAAAGGTTGGCGCTGTCCAAATTATATCGTAAGTCTGCCATTCGTTGTTTTTACGGGCCGGGTTTGCCAGCGGGATGGCCTGCTTGTAAATACTGCCGGCCATGCCGTTTACGTAAGTTTTGTTATTGTAAGAGTCTAAAACCTGCAGCTCATAACCTGCATCACCATCCCCTATCGAAGCCAGGAACACACCGCTGTTACCACGACCTTGTCCACTACCTTCCAGTTTGCTCGGCTCTTTCCACTCAATATGCAGTTGGTAATTGGTAAAGCTTTTTTTAGTTTCTATATTGCCATAGTTTTTATTAACGGTCAATATGCCATCCTTTATGTCCCACTTTGCGGGCGATTTATCTTTGTTTTGTACCCATTGATCCAGGTTTTTACCATCAAATAAAATAATAGCGTCAGACGGAGCATCGCCTAACATTTTACCTGGGGTAACTACATGGGGTTCAGGGGTCCAAACTTCAGTATCTTCTGGCTTTGCCTGGGCATTTGCCATAAAAAAGCTGCCGGTTAATGCAGCGGTAAGTATGAGGGAGTATTTCATTTTTATTGTTTTTTTGATTTCACAGATTTGAGAATAATTTCACCGATTTAGAGTCGAATTATTTGGATTTAGTTGTATTAAATTGACGTATAAAACCCAATCAACTTAATCCAACTTATTCAATTTAATCAACTTAAACGTGTAAAACGTTTTTAACATAAGCGGCGCTTTCGGCTATGCTTACGTAAGGGTCGATATTTATAAAGTTTTCCTGCTCAACAATAAAGTGCTGTAAGCCGGCCTCTTTAGCATGACTTAATATTGTCTTGAAGTCGATGCTGCCTTTGCCGATTTCGGTATTCAAATCGGTTTGCTTTTTATCCCTGTCCTTAATATGGCAAAGGGCAAACCTGCCGGGATGCTGGCTAAACAGTTTTACCGGGTCTTGTCCTGCGCGTACCACCCAGAAAATATCCATTTCCATGTGCACCAGCTTAGGGTCGGTATTTTTCAGGATAGTATCATAAAAAGTTGTTCCCTCAACAGGCTTCCACTCAAAGTTGTGGTTATGATAGCCCAGCTTTAAGCCTGCTTTGCCGCAAATTTCGGCGGCCTTGTTCATCTTCTCGGCTATCTTTTTAAACGAATCAGCGCTTTTCAGAGCCTCGCCATTTACCGAAGGGATAACGATGTAAGTCATGCCGGTTGCGTTAGCTGCGGCGATGTTATTTTCCAACTCGGTAGTTTTACCTTGTAATAAAAACTCATCCATACCGAAGTGGCCACTTGGCGTTTTCAAACCGTTTGTCTTTAACACGCCACTGAAAGTTTTCGCATCAAGTCCCCAAAAGCCGCCCTGCTTAGAGTAGCCGAAGGTTTCTACCTCTTCATATCCTGCAGCAGCAATTTTTGCTATCACGCCTTTAGGGTCTTTGGGCAGCTGGTCGCGCAGGGTGTACATCTGTAAGCCGGCAACCTTGCTTCCGGCCATCGCCGATAATAGACGCGGCGCTACCATCGCTCCTGCCGTAAGCATCCCCGCCTGCGCTAAAAATTTTCTTCTTGTAGTCATATGTTTGTTAGTTCATAGTTAATGTTTAGTTCATAGTTGATAGTTCATAGTTAATAGCCGCTGCAATCTCTATGCTCCCATCTTTTTCTGTCTTGATTCTTGACTCTTCTTCAACTATACGTCGCAAATCTGGATGGCCTTTCTTAACGAGGCTATCTTATCCGGATTTTTCGGAACAAACTCCTGCCCTACATAGCCTTTAAAGCCGGTAGCGACAATGGCGCGCATTACAGCCGGGTAGTATAACTCCTGGGTATCGTCGATCTCGTGTCTGCCGGGGATACCGCCGGTATGGAAATGGGCGATGTATTTGTGATGGTCGGTGATGTTGCGGATGATATCGCCTTCGTCAATCTGCATGTGATAGATATCATACAATAGTTTGAAGTTGTCAGAACTTAGCCTTTTTGCCAGTTCAGCGCCCCACGAGGATTTGTTACATTGATAGTCTTTGTGGTCAATCTTGCCATTCAACAGCTCCATGCACAATACTACCTTATGTTGCTCAGCTAAGGCCAGTATTTTTTTCAAACCTGCCTCGCAGTTTTTCCAGCCTGTTTCGTCGTCTTTACCTCTGCGGCTACCACTAAAGCATATCAGGTTGGTGTAACCGTTTTTAGCCACCAGTGGAATCATTTCTGTATATTGCTTTACCAGCCTGTCGTGAAATTCGGTATCGCCGAAGCCATCGGTCAGGTTTATCTCAGCACCATTACACATTGGCGAATACATACCATGTTTTTGCAATGTAGGCCAGTCTTTAGGGCCGCAAAGATCTACGCCGGTAATGCCAATTTCCTTTGATGTAACGCAAAGCTGGTCGAGCGTCAATTCGCTGTAGCACCATGGCGAAACCGAGTGGTTGATATTGCCCTTCAGCTTAAACTTTAATTCTTCTTTTTCTTCTTTGGTAAATGATGATAGCATACCTGTTGCGGTGATAGCTGCGGTTCCGGCAACTATATTTTTAATTGCAGACCTTCTGTTTTGTGTATTTGACATAGAGTTGTTAGGTTTAAATTTGTACTTCGGGCGATGGTTCTTCAATATCGAGGCCCGGCTTGGTTGGTAATTGGTTCGAATCCCTGAAAAATAACAAGAACAATACTAATACAGCGACAGCGATACAACCAGGCACCAGCCAGATAGCGTGCCAATCATGTGTTGCCCCGGTTTTATGACTATCAACAATTGGGCCTGAAAGGTAAAAACCAATCAGCATACCCACGCCGTAAGTTGCTAAGGTAATAAATCCCTGTGCAGCACTTTTAAAGCGTTCGCCGGCGAGGTTATCGGTATAAATCTGGCCTGTCACAAAGAAGAAATCGTAACAAACGCCGTGGATAACAATACCTGCAATCAGCATCCAGTAATTGGCACCGGCATCTCCGTAGGCAAAACATACATAACGTAATGCCCAGGCTATCATACCCATGGCCAGCATTTTCTTTACGCCTAAACGTACAAAAAACAAAGGCATTAGAATCATAAACGCTAACTCAGACACTTGCCCAAAAGCTTGTATGCCTGCCGCACCCTTTACTCCCACCTCATTCAAAAACGGGTTGGTGAAATTGTAATAGAATGCCAGGGGGATACAAATGGCAACTGAAGCCAGGAAAAATACCAGGTACGACTTATTCTTCAACAAACCGATTGAATCCAATCCGATAATATCACCAAATGACGTTTTCTGACCTTTTTTAGCGGGAGGGGTATCAGGCAAAGTAAAGCTTAACAAACCTAAAATGCCCGACGCTATGGCCGCCATCTTAAACGTTAATGCAAGCGAGCCTTTCTGCTCCCATTCCAGCCAGCCAATAATAAAGCCTGCCACTATCCAGCCGATAGTTCCCCATACGCGTATCAATGGAAATTCCTTGCTGGGGTTCAGCATCTGTTTAAACGATACTGAGTTCACCAATGCCAGCGTAGGCATGTAGATTATCATGTAGGCTAAAATACCAGGATAAAACCCATCGAATGTTGGTGCTGTGGTTACGTAATACAATAAAGCAGCACCTGCCAAATGCAAAACACCCAGTATCTTCTGTGCCGAAAAATACCTGTCGGCTATAAGACCAATGATAAACGGTGCTATGATTGCGCCGAATGCCTGCGTTGCATAAGCGGCTGCATTTTGTGTGCCGCTGGCATTTAAATTCTTTATTAAATACGTTCCCATCGTTACAAACCATGCTCCCCAAATAAAAAATTCGAGGAACATCATTAACGACAGTTTTATCCTGATACCTGCAGTCATGCGGTGTAATTTATTTCTTTAATGAAAGAACGTATTTAACTATTGTTGTTATATCTTCTTTCTTAAGCTGCGGATGTGCTGCCATAGGGATATCACCCCAGTGACCGCTTCCCCCTTTAGAAACTTTTTCAGTCAGCATAGCGATGTTGGCATCGGTTGGGGGATATTTGGCTGCAATATCTTTCAGCGCCGGGCCAACTACCTTTACGTCTTCTTTATGGCAGGTATTACAATCGCTTGCGGCCATTAGTTTAGCACCGGGAGCTAATTCTGCTGTAGTAGTGCTTGAGCCGGTTTTGTTGGCGCTGGTATCTGCGTTTGGTTGCTGTGCTTTAGCAGTTTGGTCGGCAGCTTTGCTGCTGTCGGCACTTCCGCCTGATTTTGAACCACTGCCACCGCACGAGCTTATTACTGCGCTTATTAATAAAATTGCAAAAACTTTTTTCATTTGTGTTGATCTGTGTTAATTGATTATCCGGGGTTTATTTATTTACAATTGTAATGTTTTATTGTTCTAAACTGCTGCCGTTTTCAGGGGGGCTGTTTTACCTTTCGAGCGCATGTATAATACCAATCCGCCAAATGCTACTATCAGTACGAGCGGAATAATAAGGGTAGTGTGCAATATTTGCTGACCAGCAGTTGCATTGCTGCCACCAGCCTGTTTTACTATCTCGTCGTAATGCCTGCCCATAAATATAGTGTACACCGATACTGCGAACATACCTGCACCGCCCATTAGGTTAAGCCCAACCGCGCCGGTATTTGGAAGATTGGTATTTACAAAACCAAGCATAGTAGGCCAGAAGAAACATACACCCATACCGAACACTATGGCAGCGACAAACAGCATATCACCGCTTACAGTACCTAACATGTATATACCGGTTGCAGCAAGTATTGTAGAAATAAGCAGTAACACCTGTGGTGAAACCATTTTTAAAACGGGCTTTGCAAAGCCACGACCAAGCACCATCACGCCGGTTTCAAGTGTTAACAGCAGTATGCCATTGTCCGTTACGTTTTTGAGTAGTACATCAATCCATTGGCCGGTAAACAATTCAGTAATTGCTGTGCCGAACATACAGATGAACATAAACAAGAACAGCGGATTTAAAAGAGCTTTGTACATTCCACCGGTACTAACGCCTGATGAAACGCGCTCGGTAACGGGGAAGTCGAGTTTAGAAAACAGGAAACCGTAGATTAGCGTCGGTATCAGCATCACGCCAACTTCTATCTGCCATATCATCTTCGAAGCCAAATGGCCGGCCAGCATTTTATCGAATAGCGACACAATCAATGTACCTATTACGATGCCGCCGGGAAACCACAAGTGAAAATGGTTAAGCTTGGTAGTTTTATTATCTGTATACAATGATGTTACTAACGGGTTGCATGCCGCTTCGACCGTACCGTTAGCTAAGCCGATGAGGAAAGTAGAGATATACAGCGTCCAATAACCTGTCGCAAAAATTGTAAGCAGAATGCCCACCAGGTGAAACAGGAATGCAATCACAAGGAGCCGTTTCATGCCGATGATATCGACAATTATACCGCCGATAACCACCGCAATAGGAAAGCCATAAAAAGCCGTAGCTGTAATTGATGCCAAAGCGCCTTTATCAAGGCTAAATTCTGTGCCGAACTTGTCTAACAGGCCTGCCCTGATACCAAACGAAAGCGATGTAACTAACAGCGACAAGCAGCTTGCCCTGAACAGTTGAGTACGGTTAATGGATTGCATTTTAATAATTTTAGGTTTGTATAGTTTAAATTAATTGGTTCAATGTTAGTTAAATACCAAGCGTTTTGCGGTTAAATGCTTCGTCTCCTCCTGAAGCAGCAAAATCGTCAAACGCCTTTTCTGTTACACGTATAATATGGTTCTTAATAAACTCCGCACCTTCACGGGCGCCGTCTTCCGGATGCTTTAAAGCGCACTCCCATTCCAGCACCGCCCAGCCTGAATAATCATACTGCGTAAGTTTACTAAAAATTCCTTTAAAATCAACCTGCCCGTCGCCTAAAGAGCGGAAACGGCCTGCTCGATCAATCCAGTTTTGGTAGCCGCCGTAAACGCCCTGCTTACCCGTCGGGTTAAATTCCGCATCTTTTACGTGGAACATTTTTATCCTTTCGTGGTAATTATCAATGTATTCCAGGTAGTTTAAACACTGTAATACAAAGTGCGAAGGATCAAAAAGCAAACAAGCCCGCTTGTGGTTATCTACTTTATCCAAAAACATTTCGTAGGTGATGCCATCATGCAAATCTTCGCCGGGATGTATCTCGTAGCAAAGATCAATGCCGCAATCTTCATAAACATCCAGGATCGGCTTCCAGCGTTTAGCCAGCTCGGCAAAGCCGGTTTCAACTATGCCTGCCGGGCGTTGCGGCCACGGGTAAACCATCGGCCAAAGCAAAGCGCCACTAAAAGTTACAGATGCGTCCAATCCCAAATTTTGCGAAGCTTTCGCTGCGTATTTCAGCTGCTGCACCGCCCATTCCTGGCGTGCCTTTGGATTTCTGCGATATTGCTCCGGCGCAAAGCCATCGAACAAATCATCATAAACTGGGTTTACTGCCACCAATTGTCCCTGTAAATGGGTTGATAGTTCAGTAATTTCCAATCCATAAGAATTGACCTCGCCTTTCAGGTCTTCTGCATAGCTTTTGCTTTCAGCAGCTTTCTGCAGGTCGATAAAACGTGCGTCGAGGGTTGGCAGTTGCACACCTTTGTAGCCAAGTCCTGCAGCCCATTTGCAGATGCCTTCAAGGCTGTTAAACGGCGCGGTATCGCCTATAAATTGAGCTATAAATATTGCTGGTCCTTTAATTGTCTTCATTTAGTAGTTCATTGGTTCACTGGTTCATTAGTTCATTGGTGGATGGCGGCTTACCTCATCTTCAAATCATCAAATCAACACATCTTCAAATCATTCGCACATCCGCACATCAAAAATCCGCACATCAAACAACGTAATCAGTCCACTTTTGGTCGCTGTTGTTTGATGCTACTACATTTTCAATAAATGCCATGCCCCTGATACCATCTTCTATGCCGGGGAAATCCAGCCATTCGTCTTTTGCGTCTTCACCATTTAGTTTTGCCTGTAGCGATAATGCAAAATTGCGATACAGGTTACCAAACGCTTCCAGGTATCCTTCCGGGTGGCCGCCCGGTGTACGGGTATTATGTACCGCATAGCTCGACTCCCTGTCGCTATAGTTGCCGCCGGCGCGGTAGGTCTGTGCGGCTTTGTCGCCCCATTTTACCGTAAGCGTATTTGGCTCCTGCTGTGCCCATTCCAGGCTGCCATGCTCGCCATACACACGTATCTTCAAAGCGTTCTCCTCTCCCACCGCAATTTGTGATGCGGTCAATACACCAGTTGCACTATCTTCAAAACGTAACAGCACTGCGCCGTCATCGTCCAGCATACGGCCTTCAACAACCACATTTAGCGAGGCGTTTAATTGCGTGATTTTTAAACCCGAAATATATTCAGCCAAATGTGCAGCGTGGGTACCAATGTCGCCCATGCAACCGCTCTTGCCTGACCGTTTCGGGTCAGTTCTCCAGGCAGCTTGTGCATTGCCCTCGCGTTCCGAAAGCTTGCTTAGCCAGCCTTGTATATATTCAACATAAATTTTTCTAACCTTACCCAGCGAACCGCTTTTTACAATCTGCTTCGCTTCCTTCACCATCGGGTAACCCGAATAGGTATGCGTAAGCAGCAGCATTAAGCCTGTCTCTCTCAGTTTTTCTTTAAGCTGTTTTGCTTCATCAAGTGTAAAGGTGATTGGTTTTTCTATCACCACGTTAAAGCCATGGTCAAGCGCCATCATGGCCGGTGCAAAGTGGGCAAAATTTGGGGTAACGATGGTCACAAAATCCATCCGTTTATCTTCAGGCAGCTTGCTTTCTGCCAGTATCATTTCTTCGTAATTTGTATATGTACGGTTTTCGGGCAAAAAAAGCATTTTACCACTCTCGATAGCCGTTTCGTGATGGATGCTGAGCGCACCGCATACCAGTTCAATTAAGCCATCCATATTAGCGGCAATCCGGTGAATAGCGCCTATAAATGCGTCTTTCCCCCCGCCAATCATCCCCATGCGGAGTTTTCTATGAGCCATGTTTATTAATTAGTGATTGAGTGAATTAGTGATTTGGTGATTTGAAAATTTGATGATGAGGTGATTTGAAGATGACAGAACGATAATCATTTTCAAATCTTCAAATCAATTCATCATCAAATTATCACGTTGCCCAGGCTTTGTCGCCTTTTTTGTAGGGCACGTTTCCGTCGTAATGACCGGGAACGGCTATATAGCGCAGGGCCTTAGTTGCGCCAATTTCTGATGTAAAGTAGCCTAATAACGTAAGTTCCTTCATCATCCTGAAATAATGGCCGGGTACGTAAGCCGCTTTGTAATCTTTCTCGCCCTTGTGTTTGACAGCATCGGCCTCCGCGTCTTTGTTCTTTTTAGCGGTATAATCCTTTTGCTCCTTATCCATGTCAACCAGCAAATCGGTGCGCTGCTGGGCCGTAAGCTCCATGAATTTTTTGCTGAATTTTTTGTCGGATGCATCATTCAGCTTGCCGATGCCTTCCAAAAAGGTTGCCTGGTCATCGGTGGTGTAGCAGTCCTGCACCATTACCGCCATAAAATGGCCAACCTGTGCTGCTTTTGCACCCGGCGAGCTGGTAGTCGGCAAAATGGTGTCGGCTACCTCATCCAAAAAGGCAACATTATCGGCCAGAAATAAGTCCGCCACTTTTGGCGCACTCCCACCCGACTTACAGCCCGAAACAAAGAACTCGGCCCCTATAACGGCGCCGCCCATCAGCAGGGCAACTCTTCCTATGGCGTCTCTTCTATTCATTTTAATTAGTGATTTATTGAATTGGTTAAATTAGTGAATTGTGAGTGGAGAATGGAGAGTAGAGAGTGGTTTTGTTAATTTTTAACCACTCTCCGCCCACTATTCTCTAAACACCTAAGCTCCAGCCTTCGCGATACTCGCGTTTAACGTACTGGTTAGCAGCATCAAAGTTGGTAACCTTTTGGTTTTCGTTGTCCCATAGGTATTTGATAGCTCCGCCTCTTAACGAGTGACCACGTACAGCAAGGTTCGCCATCAGCAATGCTTCGGTAAGCGGACCGGCTTTGTCAAACGACGAGCTCAATTCTGTTTTACCATAACCTGCAATACATCCTTCAACCCATTGTGCATAGTGACCTTCAGCGCCGCCAGGTACGCGTGCCCATTTTTGTGGTGCTTTTGCGTCTTTGGTGAGCGCTTTTGGCAGCAATGTAGCTGCGTCAGAATAAGTGCTTGCAAACATTTTTCCTTTAGTTCCCACAAACAGACAGCCGTTTCCCTGCTCACCACCCCAATCCTCATTTGGTAGCAATTCAATAGGTCTTTCGGGCTGTATACCACCGTCCATCCAATGCAGCGTTACATCGCCCTGGGTTTTCGCAGTCTTAGGGAAGGTTAATGTGATATGGCTCGATGGAGGACAGCTTTCAGGGAATCTTCCTTGTTTAAATTCGTCAACATAAACACCGCCCACACTTGCCTGAACATCTTTTGCATAGCGGATATCCAACACACGGAACGGTGCCTCCACTAGGTGGCAGCCCATATCGCCTAATGCGCCGGTGCCGTAATCCCACCAGCCACGCCAGTTAAAAGGTACCAATTTATCTACGTAATCTTTTTTAGGAGCAGTACCCAGCCATAAATCCCAATCCAGTTCTTTCGGGATGTTTGGCTGAGGCGCAGGCCATGCAATGCCCTGTGGCCAAACCGGGCGGTTTGTCCAGCAGTAAACAGTGTGCACGTCGCCAACCAAGCCGGCATCATACCATTCCGACATTAAGCGCGTTCCATCGTTTGATGAACCCTGGTTACCCATCTGGGTAACTACTTTATATTTTGCCGCAGCCTGGGTAAGCAAACGGGCTTCATAAAGGTCGTGCGTCATTGGTTTTTGCACATAAACGTGCTTGCCCAACTGCATGCCATGGTAGGCTATAATAGCGTGGTTATGGTCAGGAGTTGAAACCGACATCGCATCAAAGTTCTTGTGCTCCTTGTCCAGCATCTCGCGCCAATCTTTATAGTATTTTGCTTTAGGAAAATTTGCCCTTGTTTGAGCCGACCTTCTGTCGTCAACATCGCATAAATAGGCAATTTCAGCTTTGCCGCTTTTTGCGAACATAGCAATATCGCTCTGACCTTTACCTCCCGCGCCGCAGCCCGCCACCAGCAATTTATCGCTCGGCGCCAAGAAGCCTTTGCCCCCAAGCACATGCCGCGGAACTATCATAAAGCTTGCAGCAGCTACAGTACCTGTTTTTAGAAAATCTCTTCTTGAGGTAGTGTTTTTCTGGTCAGTTTGTTTTTCTTCAGACATTTTGTTTATTCGTTATGTTTAATAAATAGATAATTATAGGTTACCTTTTTTCAGTTCTTCAACCGCGTGGCTTGCTGCACGGGCAGTCATAGCCATATAAGTAAGCGACGGGTTCTGGCAAGCTGTTGAAGCCATAGCCGCACCATCGGTTACAAATACGTTTGGCGCATCCCAAACCTGGTTCCAGCCGTTCAGTACCGATGTTTTAGGATCGCGGCCCATGCGCGCAGTGCCCATTTCGTGTATACCACGGCCAAGCACACCCTCACTGTCAAACGTGTGTACGTTTTTAACACCGGCAGCTTCCAGCATTTCCTTAGCATCTTCAGCCATATCTTTACGCATTTTCTTTTCGTTGTCTTTTACTTCAACGTCAAACGCCAATATATTCAGGCCCCATTTGTCTTTGCGTGTTTTATCAAGGGTTATCTTGTTATCGTGGTACGGCAATGTTTCACCAAAACCACCGATGCCCATGCTCCAAACACCCGGTTCAGTTAATGCATCTTTAAATGCACCGCCAATATTCATTTCGGCAATATCACGGCTCCAGTTTTCACGACCAGCCGAACCCTGGTAACCAAAACCACGGATGTAATCGCGTTTTTCGCCGTTAAGATTGCGGTAGCGCGGAATGTAAATCCCGTTAGCTCTACGGCCGAAATAATATTTATCTTCATATCCTTCCATCGTACCGCCTGCACCTACACCAAGGTGGTGGTCCATCACGTTATGGCCCAACTCGCCGCTACTGCTGCCCAAACCACCCGGCCAAATATCAGTTGCCGAATTCATCAATATCCAGGCGCTGTTTAAGGCTGATGCATTCAGGAAGACTATTTTTGCGTAATACTCATAGGTTTTATTTGTTTCCGCATCCAGCACCTCCACGCCTTTGGCTTTCTTGGTGTCCTTATCGTAAAGGATGCGGGTTACTATCGACCATGGCCTTACCGTTAAATTACCCGTTGCCGTTGCAGCAGGCAAGGTTGACGACTGCGTGCTGAAATACGCACCGAACGGACAGCCTAACCAGCATTTGTTGCGATACTGACAATTGGTACGCGCCTGCAAAGGCTCGGTGATATTTGCCGTACGGCCGATAATCATGGCGCGCTCGTTTTTATAATGCTCCATCAGGCGTTTAGCCACGTCCTTTTCAACGATGTTCATTTGCATAGGCGGCATAAACTCACCATCCGGAAGGATAGCTAAATGGTCTTTATTACCCGATATACCTGCAAATTTCTCTACGTAGCTATACCATGGCGCAAGGTCTTTATAACGGATTGGCCAATCGGTACCAATGCCATCTTTTAAGTTAGCTTCAAAATCAACATCCGCCCAGCGGTATGATTGCCTGCCCCACATCAGCGAACGACCGCCAACGTGGTAGCCCCTGAACCAGTCGAACCTTTTTATTTCCGTGTAAGGGCTGTCTTTATCACTTGCCCAATAGTCCAGGTTAGTTTCGTTAAGCGGATAGTCGCGTTTCAATACGGGGTAATCCTCAATCATTTTCTGCGTACGGCCACCCCTGTGCGGGAATTCCCATGGGTCTTTATTCGCGTTCACATAATCCTTCACGTGCACAATGTCACGTCCACGCTCAAGCATAATGGTTTTAAGGCCCTTTTCGGTCAATTCCTTAGCAGCCCACCCGCCCGAGATTCCCGAACCAATGACAATGGCGTCATAAGTATTTTCAGACATATATTTAGTTAATAAAAAGTGAAAAAAAATCGTTTAAACTGGTCAATGGCTAAATGTATAAACAAAATATTGCCTTACAAATATTCCATTGTGTTTTTTTAACACAATAATGCGTTAATTATATCAAAAAGGCCGTTTTCTTGTCGATTTGTTTAAACGTTTTAGCGATAAAAACACATTAAAACGCTCAAAAAACCACGTCAAATCAGCCTAAATTGCCTTTCTTTAATTCATCAACCGCATGGTTGGCCGCGCGGGCGGTTATAGCCATGTAAGTGAGCGATGGATTCTGGCACGATGTCGATGTCATGCACGCGCCATCGGTAACAAAAACATTCTTGCAGGCATGCACCTGGTTCCACTCATTCAGTATCGATGTCTTAGGGTCTTTACCCATACGGACGCCACCCATTTCATGTATATCCAATCCCGGCGCACGGTGATCGGTTGACGGACGAATATTTTTAAAGCCGGCCGAGGTAAGCATTTCGGCCAGTTGCTCTATAAAATCCTTCCGCATCTTGTCATCATTATTATCATAGTCTACCGATATATTGAGCAACGGCACACCCCAGTCATCTTTTGATTTGGTATCAAGACTTACAAAGTTGGTCTGCTTCGGTATAGTTTCGCCCATAAACTGCGCACCTACATACCATGGGCTCAAGTCTCCCTTTACCAAACCTTCCTTCAGGCTTGCGCCAACGCCATCGTATTTATGCTGCTGGTAACGGTAACCGCCGAAAGTACAGGCATAGCCGCGCAAAAAATCGGTCTCCTGTTTATGCAGGTTTCTGAAACGCGGGATATAGCCGCTTGTTGGCGAGCGGCCGTCAGTAGTCCATTCTTTCAGCCCATCATATTCCGCACCTATATTAGCTGAATAATTATGGAAGGCCACAAACTTGCCCAGCACCCCGCTATCATTACCGAAACCATTAGGGAAACGGTGCGAAGTCGAATTTAATAAAACCAGGTTGGTATTTAATGCAGCCGCGTTTACGAATATAATTTTGGCGAAATAATCGATGCTTTCTTTAGTATTTGTATCAACTATGCGTACTCCGGTTGCTTTGCCTTTCGCGTCATCGTATATGATAGACTGCACTACCGAATGCGGTCGCAAAGTCATATTCCCAGATTTTTCGGCCCAAGGAATTGTCGAAGCATTGCTGCTGAAATACCCTCCGAACGGACAGCCGCGCTGGCAAAGGTCACGGTTCTGGCATTGGGTGCGGCCCTGGTCAAGGTGTATTTGATTGGGCTTTGATAAGTGCGCACAGCGGGCACTTATTACGTGTCGGTCTTTATAATTTTTCTTCAGATGGTCGCCGAAATATTGCTCCACATCGTTTAACGGGAAAGCCGGCAAAAACTCACCGTCGGGTAATTGCGGGATGCCATCTTTATTGCCGGCGATACCTGCAAACTTCTCCACATAGCTATACCAGGGGGCAATATCTTTATAACGGATAGGCCAGTCAACAGCAAAGCCATCGCGTGCGGGGCCTTCAAAATCGAAGTCGCTCCAACGCTGGGTTTGTCTTGCCCAAAGCAGCGATTTACCACCAACCTGGTAACCGCGTATCCAGTCAAACGGCTTTTTCTGAACGTAAGGATGTTCCTTATCCTTCACAAAAAAATGCTGGGAATCCTCGCCGAAGGCATAGCAGCGCCGAGCAATAGGGTTTGCCTCCATAACTGCCGATGGCAACTGCCCATGGTGTTCAAACTCCCAGGGCATCATATTGGTGGTTGGGTAGTCTTTAATGTGTTTCACATCGCGGCCGCGCTCCAGCACCAGGGTTTTAAGGCCATGACCGGTCAATTCTTTAGCTGCCCATCCCCCGCTTATGCCCGAGCCGATAACAATGGCATCAAATGTGCGTTCTTTAACGCTGTCGATGTTTAAGTTAGCCATGTTAAGCAGTCTTCAGTTTTAATTTGCTAACGGGATAATGAACATTATATCTTCCGGGAACCAATTCGTAAGGAATTTCCTTCGTCATGAAATATTGCGATGTAGTATACCCGAAGATTGTCTGGTTTTTAACGCTCCAGAAAAAGCTGATTGACGGGTCCGGCTTGGCGTTTGGCTGTACGGTTTGAGCAGCCTTCTCAATGCCGGCTAATATTGCCTCCTGCTGCTTACTGTCAAGTTCACCAAAATTTTTGCCGTGTTCTTTCCTTATTTTGTTTTGAAAAGCTACTAAGCCAACCACAAACGCCTCCTGCTCTTTTTTGTTAAAGCAGTCGTCAATCATTTTTAAGGTGAACGCGGGCAAGTTTAAATCTTTTGCGCCGGGTGTGGTTGTTTTGGGGATGATGGTTTCGGCAACATCCGCCATCAGCCTTTGCTGGTCTTCATTAATCTGCACATGTTTTAGCTGAACATAACTGGTACCATCGCTATGCAGGCACGACGGTAATAACACCGAGCCACCTATTACCAAGGCCAAATTTTTGAGTACGGTACGCCTGTTCATTTAAGCTAAAATTGGTTGCGCAAAAAAATCCTGTATAATTAACATTTATTCCTGTGAAATGCAAAATAACTTCGCTTTAAATTCAACCGCTATTTATCTATTGGTTAAATTTAAAACGAAGTTTCAGCCATTATCTTGTGTATTTCTATCTAAATGAGCAGGGAAGATATAAATCAAAAGTTAATATCCCCACTTTTTCATGGTTTGTAAATCAATTATTACGCTTTCAACCGGGTCTTTGCCCTGGTACGATTCCTGCTCTATGATGAATTGAGAAGTGCCACCGGTCTTGCGGGCGGTCTTCAAGATGTCTTTCATCGGCATTATCCCCTGCCCTATGATGGTACTTTCGTAGCCGTGGCCCATTTCACCTTTTTCAGCAACTTTAATTTCGTCCTTTACGTGCATCAACTCAAAACGGCCCGGATATTTGTGCAGCAACTCAAGCGGGTCGCCGCCGGGTACGCCGGCCATGTTGCCGGTATCCAGTTGCTGTGCTACCAATTCAGGGTCGGTGTTTTTCAGGATATAATCAAACAGGTTGCTATCGCCAACTTTGGTACTGAATTCAAAATCGTGGTTATGGTAACCGAATTTCATCCCATGGCTTTTGCACAGCTCGCCGCATTTGTTAAACTGTTCCATAAAACGCTTCAGGCCGTCCATATCGGTACGCAGGCTTTCATCCAGCCAGGGGCTTATCACATAACGCTGACCAACCTCGGCAGCATCTTCAATAGTATTTTTCCATTTATCGGTAAAGTCATTTTTCGACGTATCCCAATCTTTGGCTGTCATTACAGTATGACCGCTTGGCATCAGCATGCCCAGGTCGCTCAATATCTTTTTAAATTCTTTAGCAGTATAGCCATAAAATTTTCGGTTGATGTAATTTGCATGCTCTACATGCTTTACTTCGCCGTCTGATAATTTTTTAAGCGTGCCCTTCGGGTCTTTACCCATGGCGTCGCGCACGCTGTAAAGCTGTATGCCCAGCCGGGTCAGTTTTTTTTCTTCAGCGAATAAAATGTTAGGCAGAACAGCGGCGCCGGCAACAACCAGGGCACTGTTTTTTATAAAATCTCTGCGTGATGAATCCATATTTGTATAGGTTTTAATTAGTTGCAGTTGGAAATACAGGGAATAATAAATTGGTGTTACTTACAAAAGCCAGGTGCTTGCTATCAGGCGACCATGACGGGGTGTTAATGGTGCCCTGTCCGCCATAAAGGTATGCGATAACTTTAGAAGGGCCACCGCCTACAGGCATTACTCTTAAATAAACATGCTTATAAAAAGGATGGTCACCCGGGGCCACTTCGCTTTTCAGGAAGGTAATATATTGTATCCATTTACCGTCGGGCGAAATGTGCGGAAACCAGTTGTTATAATCGTCGTTGGTTAACTGGGTCTGTTCTGTGCCATCGGCTTTCATGCGCCAAACCTGCATCAGGCCGCTGCGTACCGAGTTAAAGTAGATGTATTTTCCGTCCGGCGAATATTCCGGGCCATCGTCCAGGCCGGGTGTATTGGTCAAACGCTCCTCCGTGCCGCCCGCAGCCGGGATGCGGTAAACATCATATTCGTTATTGCGCGAGCCACAAAACACCAGCCATTTACCATCCGGCGACCAGCCATGCATATATGAAGGCCCTGTCGCAGTAATTCTGCGAGGCTCCCCGCCTGTAGTAGGTACCACCCAACCTATCGATGGGCCGGATTTATCAACGCTGCTACTAATGGTTACCCATTTTCCGTCGAATGACAATACGTGGTCGTTATTGTTGTTGTTTACTGTTCCTGTATTAAATACGGTTGGTGTATTGGTTTTCAGGTCGAATTTATACAGCAAGCCTTCGCTGTTATATAATAGATTTTTACCGTCCAGCATCCAGTTTGGCGCTTGTAACGATTTTGGCGACTGGTAGATAATCGTACTATTTTGCGTTGCTACATCCAATATCTCAATATCACTACCAAGGTATTGTTTGTAGGGAACCAATGTAGCCGGTGCAGGTACAACAATCCTTGTGTTACTAAATACACCCTTTTCAGTTACGTTGGCATTGTGCGAGCAGATGAAAATCCCTACATACACGTCATCGCCCAAATCAACATCGCTTACCTCTTCTTCGGTAAACAAATCGCCTTTACGGGCAACAGACATGATATATTTACCACCATGTCTTTCCAGTTGAATAACGTCCGCATGGGTGACGGTTGATTTCTTTTCGTCGGTTATACCGCCGGTCTCTTTACGGAACTGTAGCGATGTTAAGCCGTCGCCATGCACTACTGCATTTACTTGCTTTGATGTAGAATCGAGCGAAGAACGGACCATAAAGCCAACTTTACGATGCTCTTCCACCCCTTTGTCAATAAGCGCAGCATCGGTGCGCAAAATAAAATCGCCCTTCATTTTCTTCCATACAAAATGAAAGCCATCAGCCTTTGCCCAGATGTTTGAGCCGGAACCGGTGAGCGTATATTGCTGCAATTTAGCATCGTAAGTACCAGTACCTTTATGCTTTACCACGCCTACATCACTTTGGTCGTCAAAAATACCGACTGATTGCGCGACAGCATTCCGGCTAAAACAAATCACAACCGCAAGGGCAACGAACAAAGAGCATATCTTTTGTTTCATTTTAAATTTAGGGTTAAATAGGTGAGAAATCGGTTTACTAAGTTAAAAATCCATTTGCAAATGGTATAATACTTTTTTAACAATAGTGATTTTTTTAGGGGTTTAGATAATATTGTTACACGGGAAAAGGAAAATTCTTCCTTTCAAAAAATTATTGGTGGCGGATAGCCTGATTTTATTCTACGGCTCCATGCCGCGTTAGTATTTCAGCCACCTCCTCATGTCTCTTTCTTTTTGCCCAAACCAGCGGCTTAGACCACGCAGCGCCTGATTTATTAGGATCAGCGCCTTGCTCGAGCAGGTACTCAACCATATCCCGTCGTCCCCAGCGCGCCGCCAGACCTAAGGGTGTTGATTGGTAAGCTTCGTCTATCAGGTCGATATCAGCACCATATTTGATTAACAGTTTTGCCTTATCTATAAAGCCTTTTTGTGCCATATCATGCAGAATAGTTACCCGCTGCCAGCTCATCACATTTGGGTTCATGCCCTTTTCCATTATGTATTCGTCGCCTTCGTAAAGCTCAAAATAATAAAATTGCGTCCATTTTAACAGGTCCGGCACAGTTGCGCCATAGCTCATTAATAAATCTATCATTTCGCGGCGATTTCGCTTTGCCGGACTTAGTAAAATCCCTTCAGACCAAAAGAATGTATTGTCCAGCGCAAACTCCGGGTGTACTTTTAATATCTGCGCGGTCTTTTTTAAATTATTTTGATCTACTGCTTTTTCAAATATTTTTTGCTCAGTATTCCTGATGTAAAAAATCCTACCGTTATCACCGTTATACTTTTGCATGGATGGATTAGCAGCATATTCATCCAGCAGGGCGACTATCTCCGTGTAGCCCCTGTCATCCGCAACTGTTTGCATCGAATCAAGAAAGGGGTAAAACCTGTAAATTGGGTCATGGGCTCCGTTATCCAATAAATACTTTACCAACTCAATATGCCCTTCCCTTACCGCAAAGTGAATAGGCGGGGCATAATTATATTGCGCATAAATCAGCCCGGGGCATTCAGCTACCAGTTGCTTTATATGTGATAAATCTCCGTTGCAACTGGCCGATAATATCTGCCATACCCTGCCGGTTGATGAACGCTCCCGGTTACCTACTTCCATTGGCAGGTTTAGTTTTAATTCATAAGGTTGTATCATTTTTTGCGATGATTTTAAAGGTTAGTTGAAATTTAACCAAAGAGATGCAGAGAACGCACAGGGGGCACTGAGAAGAAAAAGAGTAGCTGATACTGGCTGATTAAACAGATGATACTCAGTGGGTAAGCCTCTTGGGTTTGTGCATGAAGCCGGGAAAGTTCCGGTATTTCATCAATCGTTACATCTTTTATAATAATATCGTCCGGCGTTTCCCCTCTTTGCAGCATCAATTTTTGATTAGTTTGCTTTGATGGGCGTTTAAGCGCCTGGAAAGAGCGCATGACAGCACCCAATGCATTTTTCAACTTACTTTTTATCGGGGTTGCCTTGCTCATCAATCAATTACTTTTAGGCTGTACGCGTAGCTCATCAATATATTTGCTCCAATCATCTTTTATGTCCGCCCCTGCGGCAATCAGCATTTCGATGATTTCAAGGTGAGCCGGCATCGGTGCATTATACGCAGACCAAAGTGCACCGCCAAGCGCTGTACCACCGTGGGCATTTAAGGTTTCCAACGGTGCGCCTCTTTCTATTAAGGCTTTTACCATTTCAAGGTGACCGCCGTGTATCGCGCAATGCAAAGCAGACATTCCATCTGCTTCGGTCGCGGGACTCAGGCCGGTTTGGAGAAAATATTCGAATACATTTAGCCGGCCATACGCACAAGCCCATATAAAAGCCTTATCTCTTTTTCCCGTAAGCGAATTATCAAGCAGGCTTCCATCGGCATAAAAATAACTTTTAACTTTTTCAAGGTCGCCAACACCGCCCGCGCCCTCCAGATCGAGAGTCGCACTATGGCGCGCCAGGTATTCAACCGGCTCACCGCGCCCGTTGGCCAGGCAGGCCAGTATCAGCATACCTTCGGTATAGTCAGGCGCTACCGCACGGTTAACATCTGCACCGTGGCGGATCAATATATCCATCAACTCTTCTTGCACACCGGTAATTACCGGGTGCACGCTGGTAGCTACCAAACCGAGTGTCGTGGTACCCCGGTACATATCGCCCATAGCATCAACTTCGGCGCCGGCTTTTAATAATACATCAGCAACTTCCACTGCATTCTTCGGAGTTTTTTGCCGATAGCCTTCAAAACCATTGGCGCCAACATAATTTAAAAGTGTGGGATGGTGACTTCTCGGCGACCGCATCTTTATCAACGAGGGATTATTATTTAAAAGCCCTTTGAGGGCAGGTATATCGCCGTTAACTATCGCATCGGCAGCCTGCTCAAATTGTGCGATATTAGAATCTTCATCCTTTAACGCTTCTTTAAACTTTTGATATTCCGGCCAGTTATTAAATTGGTTGCTATTACAAATCATTTGACGGGCGTTTTCAACTTCGCTTTTTTCCGGCATATACCCATCAATTCTTTTTTTCAACTCCGGGTAATCGCTGTAACGCTTGAAAAAGGCCCTCAAAAATGGCTCATTGCCCTCTATTGCCGCCCTTCGGGCGGCTGCATTTTCATCTTCCGGAATTCGTTGCTGTCCTTGCATTTCAGATATATTTAACCCATTTCTTTTCCGGGTGATCGGCCTTGTAAGCGGCGTATTGCCTGCACATCAAATATAATATCACCTCTAAAATTACAAACACTAGATATAACACCGGCAAACTCCAGCGGCCGGTTTCGGGCAATTCTGTAAACGGCGCGGTCCCATACCATTCCTGGTGGGGATTGCCGGTTTTAATAATATTTACCATCAAGGCAGCCAGGTGTATCAGCAGGATATGCAGGATGTAATAAAAGAATGGCACCCGCCCGAATGTCACCAGCACTCCCGCAAACCAGCCCTTCACCTTTTCAGCAAACGGAACCAGTGTAATCAGCGGGCCAAGCGTCATCAGTAAGTACAATTGCGATGGTGGATATTTTTGTTGCCCCAGCAGTCTGAAAAGAAACGGCATATTTCCTTTATAAGCCGGGCCAAAACAGATAAACAGTATACCGGCAATCATAAACAACGCGATAGCAGACAATCCTATCCGCAAGCAAAGCTTCCGTCTTTTGGCCTGCTCCATTAGTAATATCTGTCCAAAACCATAACCGGCCATCATTACGCCAATCCACGGCACCAAAACATACAGGATGGCAATGCCCGGTGGCCCGTCAAATCCCGACGAATAAACAAACTCCCAAAACCAGCTAAAGTGGGCCCTCGATGAAGCCGGCAGCACATAAGGCACTTTGGCAAAAATCTGCTGCACAAAAATCATCACCAACCCCGTTATCCAGATGGTTTTAAAAGGCAAGCGCACCAAAACCGACATCAGCACCATACACCAGCCCAGCATCCATATCACACCTGCCAGTGTAAACTGCCCTAAATTGAGATTAAATGTCCAGAAAAAGCGGATTAAGGTTAATTCAAGCAGCACAAGCAAAAAACCACGGGTAAGCAAAAAGCGGGAAAGCGCACGCCTGTCGTTTAGTTTTTGACCATATAAAAAAGCGCTTGTGCCTGCAAGGAACACAAATGCAGGTACACAAAAGTGGGTAACCCACCGTGTGAAAAACAACGGCGGTTCCGGCGATCCTGAGGGCAGGCCGGAATAAACACGCACATGGTCGATGGCCATTAAAACCATTACTGCGCCACGCAGCAGGTCGACGGATTGTATCCTTTTGCCTGGCGAAGAGGATAAAACTGAGGTTACCATAATTTTAGGTTTTATAATTCATGAAAACAAAATGTCTCTATTCCCCCAAAGTTCAGCAACGCAAAATGTTGCGTCTCTACAATTTTACGATTGCTGATTGATCCGCTCCCCTAAATACTCCGCAATAGCAGCCCATTTCTTCTTTGCATCATCATCATTACCGTCTTCGGTCGGCATGTACAATGCCCATCCCAGCGGGGTACCGCCATAAGCTTTATCGGTTGCCTGCAGATCTGCACCCGCTTCTACCAACAATTTAACACATTCCAATGAACCAGACGACACCGCCTGGTGAAGCGGGGTAGCATGCGAATGAAATCCGCTTTTACTTTCCGGATAGCCGTTAGGGTTGGCACCCAAACCAATCAGGTATGCTATCATATGCGCTTTTCCATACATAGCCGCTACGGTAATAGCCGTAAGCAATTCATCTTTATCCGTAGCCATGCGTTTCACATCATCCATCCTGTCCAATCCGACGGCCGCTGCCAAAGTAAGCTTTCCGCCGCGTTCAATCAGGCGTTCCGCGGCGGCGATATTGCCATGCGCCAAAGCGCCCAGTCCGCCTCCTGGCTTAGCACCCTCGTCAATGAATAAATCTATCATTTCAATTTGCACACCGCATTCCCGCGGAATTCTGCCGGTAGCAACTAACCCGAGGGCATAATCCAACTGCTGCTGTGCACTTTCAGTTGCTTCACGTTTTACCGCCTCAACAAGTAAACGGGTTATCTCAACAATATTAGCCGGTAATTTGCCTTTACGGATGGGATTATCAGCAACAAACCAAAGCAGATAAGGGTCTTTAAAGTAAGCGCCTTCAGGGTAATCCAATTTATTTTTTATCAGTCCGGGATGAGCTGTCACGAGGTTTTTCAGCTTATCAATATACCCTCCATCAATAGCCTCAACAGCTTCAAGAAATAATGCATCTTTAATTTCAGAATTTTCCATCCACTGTTTAATGAAGAATTATAATCCTTAAATGTCGGAATAAATACTTTAAACATGACGCACTAAAAATCAATTAGTTGCAGGCCACTAAGTTCAATAAAGGCATCTCACCGGTCTAATTTTAAACATAATTCCTATTTTTCTGTTAACAGATGAAACATACAATGTACAGAGTTAGCCTTATATCGATAAACCTAAATATTGCACCATGAAAAAGCTGTTATCATTATTAATATGCCTTGTGCCTGTCTTTGCGCTCGGCCAGAATCTGAAAGAGTACAAAGCGTCGAACGGCAGAACTTACCACGTTGGCGATACAGTAAAAATTGGTATGGGTTCAACTGCCGATGGCAACTTTAAATATATACAGGTTACTCCTCCCCCGTTTTTTCCACCCCGGCCTAACGGTAATGGCATGAGTGCGCGAAAAGATTTTTCAATGAGCAGTGCCGTTATCCGTAAAATTAAAACCGCTTCACAAATGACCGGATCCGACAAAGTGGTATTTACTGTAAAAGCCGGCGGCATCGGCACCTATGATGTATGGATTGCCGAGGCTATTGCCACCTGCGAGGTAACACCATGCGCAAATTCAACCAACAACACAGCTGCGGCCGGTAGCAGCGTTGCGGATGAAATATTGAAATTGAAGAAGCTTTTAGATTCCGGCGCAATTACACAGGCGGAGTACAATGCGCAAAAGAAGAAATTGCTGGGGGAATGATTTTTTTTTGCGATTATCAACAAATAACACAGAGAGATATAATTCTTTCTCGTATGTTATTAACTAATTACGACAAATCGCACTAATATTTAAGGTCTACTATTAATTGATTATCAGTAATTTACAAGTATGTAAATATTAAAAAGGCTGATATTCAGTACATTTCCCAGTATTCCAGGCGTTCCGCGCACGCGAAAATGGAACGCCTGGCTATTTGGTTCGGTTGATTATATATTTTTATAGCGATGGCTTTGCAAATCCATCGCTATAAAAAATAACGTAATTACACGTTATAAAAAAACTGTTCAGAAGCTATTTTACCATCCTTTACCTGGTAAACGGCAATTTCATGCATTGGTATACGGCCGCCTTCTTTGTAGGTGACATCCATTTTCATCGAGACTGTAAAATGGTCGCCTGCCACAATCGGGTCCGAAACTTCGCCGCTGTGAATTTCCTGTACAGACTCGTACCAGTACTCCGTTTTTGCCTTAACAGCTTCTTTACCCTCTGTAATCTCCATGTGTGCCCCTTTTGGCTCATAGCTTACAATGTTATCCGCATAAAGATCTGCAATCGCTTCATGGTTTTTGCCCTCACGGCAAAGGGCGACAAGTTTGTCGGCTACTTCTTGTGTATTCATAGTCTTAGATTTATAATTTAGATAAAGCTAAGTATTAATCCCGTCAGGCTGCAACGGCAAGCGTTAAGTTTCTATTAAATATTACAGGCAAATGGTATATCAAAAATTACATCTACTATTCCTGCTGTTGATCTACTATTTTTCCGGGTTTGGACGTGGTACTGTTTATTTGCTTTATGTTAATTGAGTTCGACATAATCAAATGCTCCCGCTTGCTCAATCCGCAAAGCGTTCCGCTTTTCTAAGCGGAACACCCCGAACAAATCGTAACATGATTATTATCAGATAATTAACATTTTAATTTAAAACACAACTAACTAATAACTGTAATTCACCGGTAATCAACTACAACAAAACATCATGAAGAAATTTTCGATTATTATAATATTCCTTGCTATAGCATCATTTAGTATGGCGCAGGAAAAAAAGGTCGGCGGCCCGTGCGAAGGCTGTGAAGCAATTTATGAAAGCCCGGTGCCGTTCAAACAGCTAAAACCGGTTGTGCTATTGCCCGATGCTACCTGGGATAAAAAGAAACCTTTAGGCATAAACGGCACCGTTTACAAAGCCGACAGCAAAACACCGGCCGCAGGCGTGGTGTTGTATTTTTACCATACCGACGAAACCGGCCATTATCCCAAAAAAGGAGATGAAAAAGGCTGGGCTAAACGGCATGGCTATATCCGTGGCTGGGCCCGTACCGATGACAAAGGCTTTTATAAATTTGTTACGCTGCGCCCCGGCACCTACCCCGACCGCACGGAGCCGGCGCACATTCATGTTACCATTAAGGAACCGGACCTAAACGAATATTACATTGACGAATTTGTTTTTGCCGACGATCCGCTTTTAACAGAAGAACGGCGAAAGAACCTTGAAAACCGTGGCGGCAGCGGCGTAATAAAGTTGATAGATGTGGGCAACATGTTTAAAGGAGAAAGAAATATCTATCTCGGTAAAAACATCCCAAATTATCCACGATAATTGAAAGCCGGCGATTAATTTTCAGAAGATACCCTGACCAATACGGGTACGGGTATTGGTTTTTCTGCAAATTCCTTCGGTATTTCTTCAACAGCTACGGGTGCGTCGCAGTAAGTTGCTAAAAATTCCTTTTTCGAATCCCGGTAAGAGCTTACTGCGCCTATCATGCTCATAAACTTAATATAGCACCAGGCCAGGTCAAGCTGATATGGTTTAAACCCGGAGCGGGCACTTTTGGGATACAGGTGATGGTTATTATGCCATTCGCCGGCAACGTAGCCCGGCCAAACCTGGTTTATCGACATATCATCGCGGTTGTGGTCAACACCTTCGCGACGCATATCTTTGCCTTTACCATGGCCTTCATAGTTAAAGGTACGCACGCCAACCGCCCAAAAGCCGGCAGCGCCAAACATGGCGCATGCCAATGGCATTCCGCCAATAAGATAAAACACGGTAAACCAAAAGCCCCAGTTAAGTATAATACCGATAATAGTACGCAATGGTGGCGCCAAAGTGCCCCATTTTTGGTATTGGGCATACGAGTTTGTGGTTACACCGGTATGCTTCATCAGGTTCGCACATTTGGCGTAATCCTTCTCGCTCAAATTGCGGTTTATAGGCTGATGGTTTACATCGGCCAGGAAGCAATAAAGAAAACCGCCCTGTGCGTTATAAGGATCGCCCGGCGTATCGGATAATGCATGGTGCACATGGTGCGACACTGCATAAATTTCTTCCGGAATTATTTTAAGAGTAAGATTTTGTGTAAAAAATCGCCAGAAATTATTGGAGAAGGTATAAGCGCCATGGGTGCAATACCTGTGGTGCCAAATGGTACCGTGGGTACCCATTATTATCATGCTATATACAAAAGCCGCGATAAGCCCGGTTATGGAAAAATACTTAAATATAAACAGCGTTAAGAATGGCGCCAGAAACACTATGAGCATCCAGCTTAAAAATGACAGCCAGTTTTTCTTGTCCTTAAACACGTTCAGCCTCGAAAAAAATTCTTTGAAAATTTGGCGCGCAGTAGGTTTTACCAAGTTGCCATCAGTATCTTTCCATCCGTAAGCCGGTGGTTGAAGCACGGTGTTTAAAAAAGCCATTTAAAAAATTAAGAGGTTATTTATAATAGTTACAGCGGTAATCCTTCGTAAAGTAGGTATTATTTAATTAATCAATCCCGTAAAATCACAACGATAACGAATAGTTAACCTAAAAAGAACTTGATTTGTCACGACAATGTCCGCAAAAACAGCATTTGCATGCAATGAAGCGGCATTTAAACGGCTTAAAAAAAATTTAACAAAAAGGAAAAATATTTGTCAAAATAACACGAATATGCAGGTAGTTTTAGGCGTAAGCGCCAACTAGTGGCAGATTGAAGTAAAATGAGCTTCCCTTGCCGACTGCCGATGTGACTGATAATTTACCGCCGTTAAGCTCAACCAGTTCTTTACATAGCAGCAAACCGATACCTGTACCACTCTCGCCAGAGGTGCCGGAATTCGAAAAATGTGTATTGAGCGAAAATAGCTTTTCAACTTCTTCCGGCCTCATGCCTTTGCCGGTATCCGTTACACTAACTATAATAGAGTTATCTATAATTTTTGTTGACAAAGTAATATTTCCGCTATTATTGGTGAACTTAATAGCATTACTTACCAGGTTGCGCAGTATAACTTTTATGTGGTTTTCATCAGCCAAAACTGATTGCCCGGGAAAGGCGCCATTAATAAACTCTATGTTCTTTAGCTGCAGGTGATGCAAAAAAGTCTGTTCCATCTCGACACCCAACAGGAAAACATCGACGTTGATAGAGTTCACGTTTTTTCCCTTGATTTGGCTGCCGGCCCATTCCGTTAGATTTGAGAGGGTCAATTCCGCACCTTTAATAATCGGTGCGATTTCCCGCATCAGCTCGGTTATCTCGGCTGCAGTAAGGTATTCATCATTAAACATTTCGATCATGTTGCTCATGTTGGCAACAGGTGTGCGAAGGTCATGCCCGATAACTGCCAGCAACTTATCTTTCAAACCATTTACAGATTGCAGGTTAGTAGTTTGAACCTCTATCAGGGTCTTTTGGTCAAGCAAGGCCTTGTGCTGCTGTTCAAGCTTGGTGCTTAGCAATTGCTTTTGTTTATAAAGATACCAGGTGGTAAACAGCGCAGCTATCAACACAACCAGCGATATTGAAAGAAATAAAATGAGATTAGTTTGTGCCTTTATTTTAGCCTTGTTCTCCCGGTCGCCAATCTCCATTCGTTTGATGTCGTTTATCTTGGCATTCAGTGTGTGATAATTTTGAATAAGCTTTGCTGTCTTCAATTTCGACGACTTACTGATACTATCGCTCAAAATGCTGTATTTCTTTTGATAAGCCAGCGCCTGTTTCAAATCGTTCCTTAGCTCAAAGCTGTTTACGAGTGATTTATAGCCCTCTTTCTGTGCATCTATCAAGCCAATGCTATCCGCCAATGCAATGCCTTTTTGTGCATAATCGATGGCTTCGCTGTATTTATTCAGGCTGTTATTTATTAATGCGTATTCGATATAAGTTTTTGCCCTCAGGCGTTTGTTGCCTGTGGTCTTGCTCATTTCAAAAGCGATGTCGTCGTAAAAAAGTGCATTTTTAAAATCGCCTTTACTTTTGTAGATACCTGCTAACCGGGCATATAAAACAGCGATATCGCCGGTTGAATGTATCTTCGAGTTTAAGGTTAATGCATATTGCGCATCTGCGATCGCTTTCGGATAATTTTTAAGTGCGGAATAAACGTATGATTTTTCGCTGAATACCTCGGCCAGCCGCCATGTATCGTTACCGGCTAATTCAAGCGATTTATTCAAATCAATCATAGCCTGTGTATAATTGCCCAAATCGGCGTACGTGCGGCCCAGCGCATTAAAGCAATCAGATAAATAAGCTTTACTATCCTTCGGCAAATTATTTGCAGCAGAATTGAGGTAGAAAAGGCTGATGGTATAATATGACTGCGACCAGTAGATAAGCCCTATATTATAAAAACTGCGGCCTTTCCCTAATTGATAATTATTTTTTTCGGAAAGCAACAGTGCATTTTCGGCCAATTTACGCGCAGAGTCGGGAGAACTGAGATAGATGTTATAAGCGGCATCATTTAATTTATCTATCCGTTTGTGTAATTGCTGCTTTTCAGCGGCAATAAGGCTACCGTCTACTACCTTACTGGCGGCACACAAGTTACAGGTGATGAGTAATGATAAGATTAATAAAAAACCTTTCATGCCTACTAATACGGTAATGATACCCTAAAGTGTTTCGTTTTTGAAGGTTTTAGTCGGAATAAGTTGATTGGGTTAGATTAATTTGAATATGCGACTGGCAAATCGGTGAAACGGCGTAGCTCTCTTGAGCGCCTTAAAAACAGACAACTGCGAAAAATCATATATAAATCGGTGAAATCACATATAAAATCATATATCATAGTCACAATTACATGACAAATAGCCTTTAGTGCAACATTATTATGACATGGGAATATAAAATTAAACCCACGAGTTATCTTCACGTCGATAGCAGAAAATCAAGCTTTTAGACATGAAAACGCCCCTACTTTCACTTCTCTTTTTATGCGCGTTACTCACTGCGGCGCTGGGCCAGCAGTCAACTAAACCGGCCTCGCGCGAGGTATTCGGAACCGTTAGCGACAGCACCGGTGCTGTACCCGCTATTAACGTTAAGATCACATCGGCAACTGATAGCGTAATAACCACCACCAACCTTAAAGGTGTTTTTGATTTCCCAATTGTAGTCTCAAAAAACTTTAAAATAACTATAACCGGCATCGGCTACCAGACTTTTACACGACGCTATGTGATGGATGACGGCACAAAGCCCATAAAGCTTGACCCCATTATGCTGAAGACGGAAACCAACATGCTTAAGGGCGTAACTATAAATGGCGTAATTCCGATTTCGATAAGGGAAGATACTGTAGAATACAAAGCCGCCGCCTACAAGGTTCGGGATGGCTCGCCGGTTGAAGACCTGCTGAAAAAACTGCCCGGCGTAAGTGTAGATGCCAATGGCAACGTGACAGCACACGGAAAACAGGTTACCAAAGTGCGGGTAGATGGAAAGGACTATTTCACAGGCGATGTGCAAACTGCAACCCAAAATCTGCCTGCCGATATAGTAGAAAGCATACAGGTTATAGACGACTACGGCGACCAGGCCAACCTTACCGGAATTAAAACCGGTGACCCGGATAAAATACTAAACATCACCATACAAAAAGGCAAAAAGAAAGGCCAGTTTGGGCAGGGCTCAGTTGGGGTTGGTAATGACGACAGGTATGCAGCCAAGCTATCGGCCAATGTATTTAATAACGATCAGCAGATAGCCTTATTAGGTACAGTTAACAACAACAACACCAACGCTTTTAACCTGGCACAAGCCGGCGGCAGCGGCGGTCGCGGCGGACGGTCTCGTGGGGGTGGCGGCGGTGACGGAAGCGGTGTAAGTACGCAAAATGGTATCACAGACAACAAATCGCTTGGCTTTAATTACCGTGACTCCTGGGGCAAAAAGGTAGACGTTTATGGCAGTTACAGCTTTGCAGATAAAAACACAAATTCAACAAGTACCTCGTTGCAGCAAAACGTTTTCCAGTCGGGTTCGCTGATAAATAATGACAATACCGTCGACCAAAATCATAGCATTAATCATCGCGCCAGCTTTAACGTAGAGTACAAGATAGATAGCTTGGATTACCTGAAGGTTACCCCATCATTTTCGAAAGGTACTTCAAACGATATTAATACCGATATATTCAGCAATATGCGTAACGGTGCTACAGCTATGGGCAACGAATATTCGCTGACCAACAGCGCGGCGCCAAATGGCGGATTCACTATGCTGTATAACCATAAGTTTAAGAAAAAAGGGCGCAACTTCAGCGTAAGCGGCAGCTATAATTTTTCAAAGACCGACCAGACTTTTAACGACCAGTACACAACTGTGCAGGACAGCATTACGAACCAGCTTTACCAGAATATTATCACCAACAGCAGCTCGTCAAAATATAATGTGCACGTATCTTATATAGAGCCAATCGGAAAAACAACCTACCTGGAAGGAAATTATAGCTACAGCCGCAGTAATACCGATAACAACCGTTATAATTACCGTATAGACCCAGCAACCGGCACTCAAACTTATGTTGATTCGTTAAGTACGCTTTATAACTACCAGTTTACCAATCAGCGTTTCGGGATAAATTTACGTGGCGTTAAACCGAAATACAATTACACCATCGGCATAGCGGCACAGCCATCGACGCTCGAAGGCGAATCACATAATTTGAATATTACTACCAATACCTTTAACTGGGTGCCTACGGCCAGGTTTGTTTACAACTTTCAGCGCAACCACTCGCTTACCATTAACTACAGCGGCAACAGCAGCCAGCCAAGCTTTGCGCAGTTACAGCAACAGCCTGATTACTCCAACCCGCAAAATATAGTTTATGGTAACCCCGACCTAAAGCCATCGTTCAGCAACAGCATCAATCTCAGGTACAACCAGTTCGATATCGCCAGCGGGAATTCGCTGTTCACCAATTTCTCGTTTAATACCATTGAGGACCAAATTGTGGCCAACACCTCGCCGATAGCGACCAGTGGGATACCGTCGGGGCCTGATGGGGGTATTCAAACAGCCACCAAACAGGTAACCCATTACTTAAATACCAACGGCTACTACTCTATGAATGGCAACTATGCTTTTTCAAAGCCGTTTGCCAATCGCAAATTTACGGTGACGTTAAACGGCAGCGCGGCTTTCAACAATAACGTATCGTACATTGAAGATCAGCGCAACCTCGGCAAAAACTGGGTATTTAACCAGGGAGTGCGCCTTAGGGTGGATTTAGATAGTGTTATGGATACCGAGATAAATGGCAATTACAGTGTTAACAATACCAAATATAGCCTACCCTCATCCATCAATACCAATGCTAAAACGTGGACATTTGGTCTGGATGGCCGCAATTACTTTTGGTATAACCTGATATTGGGCTATAACCTTTCCCAGGTTATAACCGAGGGCTTCAGCAGCACTGTTAAGGCCAATCCTACCCTGCTAAGCACTTATGTAGAATATCAATTTTTGAAGAAGGACATCGCCTCGCTTCGCTTCCAGGCATTCGATTTATTTAACCAGAACACCGGTATCAGCCGGACCGTAAGCGGCAACCAGATAATAGATACGCGTACCAACAGGCTTGGGCGCTATTTTATGCTGTCGTTTGCCTTGCGTTTGCAAAAGTTTGCCGGCTCACAACAACAACGCGGCGGCCGCGGTGGCGGCCGTAAAGGCGGTGGCGGAGGTTTCGGCGGAGGTGGACGCCGTGGAGGCTGATAGAAACTGAAACATGGGGCTTGCAAGGCCGTTAGTCATAATAGGAACTTATTTAAGTTTTGATTTTGACTACACATGCTTTATATTGCGCAAAACCTTTTGCTTTGAAACGCTATACTTTTCTATTCGTCAGCCTTTTTTATATAGCCGCTTGTTTTGGCCAGGATACTGTCAATAAACGAAACTGGTTATCAAACGAAGTTTTGGAGCGTTATAAGGTTATTAAAGGAGAGGAAAGCGCACGGGTTGGGCCCTATAAAGCATATTACAAGCGCCGTACCCTGGTTGCAGATGGCAATTATACAAAGGGCCACAAAACCGGCCTCTGGACTTTTTATGATGACGAAGGCAAGCTGATGCAAAAGTACGACTTCGATAAAACGGAGTTTATGTACGAGGCACCGTTAGATACCGATACAGATGTAACTTTTGCTTTCGACTCGGAGATAAAAGCCAACGACAGGCTTACGCGGCCGCTTAAAATCGGCGGCAATTATTATGGGCTTATTCCCTATATCTCCTTTTTCCGGCTTCCATTTGAAACGGAAGGGATCAATGTAAATTATATCGATGCGGTAGTCGAACTGCTGGTAAGCCCCGGCGGGCGCCTTGCCGATTACAAAGTGCATTTAATATCCCGTGCTTATAACTACAAGCAAAGCTTCAATTTCGGGCTTGACCTTTTTAACGAGGAGGACAAGCAATTTTCGCCCGCTACCCTTAACCGCATACCAATATTATCAAGGGTATTTATCCATTGCTCTGTCAATAATGACGGCAGTTTGGATTTTTATTAGTGCTGCGCGGTTCATGGTTGATAGTTCATGGTTCATAGCTACTACAGGTTATTGAGTCCATAGTTGATAATTGACGGGGCGTAGCTGTCGCAATTCTTGTTTTGATTACCTGCTTTCCTAATGGTAAATATCCTGCTGGTGCTACTCCCCCTGCTACTTCCTACTATGAACTATGAACCATCAACAATGAACTTCCCGAACTCATCACATTTTCCGTCACTTTAGTCACATTTATTTGATGGACTTTCCGAAGCATGGTATTCTTGTATCATGAAAATCAGGAACATCGAAATTACGCTGGCAACGCTCCTATTAATCTTCATTTTTTATAAGCAACTCGCCGGAATAGATGGATATATAGAAGGTCGTTTTTCGGATTCGGCATATGGGAAAGAGATGTTTGACGCTAAAGGGCTGCACTTTAACTTCTGGATAAACTACCTATTCCCGGCGCTGCTCAAGTGGCTTACCATGTATTTAGCTTTTATTTGGATAACCTGTTCCCTGCCCGACAAATTCATAACCGGGCGCAATTGGCGAAACGCTATCCTGTCACTCATTGGGGGCTTTGTAGTGATATGGCTGCTATTTGTTTCTGGCGATTGCATTAAAATGCCATTTAACGACAATATATTACCGGAAGCGCTGTACCGGGAATTCGGGGTAGCCGGGTTTATAAGCGGGATAATATTATTGTACGAAATAGTCAAGCAAATTGCCCTGTGGCAACTCAAACGCGATGCCGTCAAAAAAACAGGAAAGACCAATACGTTAACAACCGATATTATTTGGTTTGTGCTTTTTTGGGGTATCGCGCTGTTGGGTGTAACACTGATTGCGCCCTACTGGGGACTTGGCCTTTTCCTGGCCTTAATTCCTCCCTGTATGTTTTTAACTTACTTAACCTGCTCCTACTATCTCATACCCAAATACTATTATCAACCCGAAAAAGGAGGATTTTGGTTATATACAGCTTTAGTTACCCTGGCTATTAATATTCCGTTTAGCGGTATTTACACCATCAGCATGAGCTACGGCAGCATTGATTTTGTTTTCAAATTTTTATTTGGATGGGCATTACAGGCTGCATGCGTTGTTCCGCTAAGCATTTACCTGCATAAGATAAGGACGAAGCGCGCTGCGGAGCTAACCAATCTTAAAACCGAATTGGGGACATCTAACGCCGGACTTCAATTTTTACGGTCACAAATTAATCCCCACTTTTTATTTAATGCACTAAATACGCTTTACGGAACGGCACTTGTCGAAAACGCTGAACGTACCGGAGAAGGCATCCAAAAACTGGGCGATATGATGCGGTTTATGCTGCACGAAAATCACCTGGATAAGATTGCCTTAAGCCGCGAGATAGATTACCTGCATAACTATATCGACCTACAGAATCTGCGCATTGCATTATCGCCCAATATTAAAATTGAAGTAAACATTGAGGATATAACCGGCTATTATGAAATCGCACCGATGCTGCTCATCCCGTTTGTTGAAAATGCATACAAACATGGTATCAGCTTAAAAAACACTTCGTGGATAAGCGTCAACCTATTTAAAACCGGCAACACGTTAAATCTCGATGTACGCAACAGCATTCACCCGGAACAGGAAAACGACCCGGAGCGCTATCATTCAGGTACCGGCCTCGACAATGTAAAACAACGCCTGGAACTGCTTTATTCCCAAAAACATGAACTGGTGGTACGCAGGAATACACAGGAGTTTTTTGTTCATCTTTCTATCACTCTATCATCTATCGCTAACAATTAAACTTAAGCAAATGAAAACCACCATTATAACCCTGGCTGTTATAGTATTAACAGTCTTAAACTGTACTGCCCAATTTAAATTAAACGGTCGCATCCAAAGTTTCAACGGGACGGATTCTCTGGTGCTGAATATTCCGTTCATTTATGGATTCTATCACGAAAATGATATAAAAATCCCGGTAGGTGCATCAGGCAAATTCAGTTTTGTGGCCGGGGTAAAAACGCAAAAGTTTGTTAGCCTGATATATAAAAATTCATCAACTAAACTGTTGTTGAGACCAGGCAAATCGCTCTCTTTGGTAATTGACTCTACCGGTAAAGTGCTTGAAATGAACGGCACAGCGGCTAACGAAAACCGCGTTTTCAACAACGCAGGGCTGAATGAAATGCCATTTTTCTTAAAGTTTGAAAATCAACAGAATCCCTATGCGAAAATGTCCTATGAAGAATTACAGGAAAAGCTTTTAAAGCCCTGGTTTGCTGAGCGGGATGAAAAGATTGCCCGGGTAAATTCGTCGAATTTGCCGCCTGCTGATAAAAAGCTTATAGTTTCTGAAATAAATTACCAGGCCCTTGTGCAACTGAAAGATTTTGCTTTTGGTGTAATTTATAAAGATAAAAAGCTCGTTAATAAAATTATAGCCGTTAATTATGATGGTGCCGACCTCTCTCCTGCGGTTTACCCTGCCGGACCATACTACGCTTACTTTGCAGATGGCTACATCAATTATGCAAACAACAAAATATTTGCTGATTTCGGTCCGGCGGACGAACGCAGCAAAGCGCCGTTTTTTGACGCCTACCACATCAGCCTGGACAGCGCAATGATGCTAAGCAAGCTGTATGGCAACAAATTCGTTTATTGGCTTTTATTTAAGCGATCTTTTAAAAAGGAAACTGCCGAACAATACCTGGCCCAAAATATCTGGAATGAATGCCGCGAAAAGGACATAAGTCACGTGAAACCATTAATGGATGAGTTTGAAATGAATTTTCCCAAAAGCATTTACCTGAACGTGCTTCGCGCCAAAGTAAACGAGATTGAATTATTTAACAGGGAAAACGAGAAGCTAAAAAACATAAATGTAGTTAAGGGATATGAGCAAATTAACTCAATTTATGATGTGGTTAACACCTTTAAGGGGAAAGTTATATATTTAGATGTTTGGGGAACATGGTGTGGACCTTGTAAAAAAGAACTGCTTTACGGCCCGGCGTTAAAGCAACATTTTAAGGATAAAGACATTGTATTTGTATACCTGGATATGGATGAGAATGACCGGGATGCAGATTGGAAAAAATTCATCCGGCTGAACGGAATAACAGGTATCCATTTGCGCAAAAGCAGGGCTGATATAGATAAGTTTTGGAATGAATTGCTTCCGGCCGGGCACGACAGGTTTTACCCGTGCTACTTTATTTTTGATAAAACAGGCAAATTGGTACAGGCAGATGCCAAACAGCCAAGCAATGGCGCTGAACTTTATACTGAATTAGAAAAATATCTTTAATGATAAAAGCGATTGCAATTGACGATGAGCCGATGGCGCTGGAGGTAATACGCTCATTGGCGGCAAAGGTACCATTCCTTGAAGTGATGGGATATTTCACAGATGCTTTCGCTGCTATTGAATACCTTGCCAAAGAACAGGTAGACCTGATGTTTCTGGACATAAAGATGCCGGATATATCAGGGATTGAGCTGATGGAAAGCCTGCGGCAAAAGCCCCTTGTTATTTTCACAACAGCGTACGCCGAACATGCCGTAACCAGCTACGAACTTAACGCGCTGGATTACCTGCTGAAGCCTTTTGCTTTTACCAGATTTTTAAAAGCCTGCAATAAAGCGCATGAGCAGCTATTGCTGAAACAAAAATCTGGACACATCGCCGACAGCATATTTATAAAAGCAGGGTACGAGCAGATAAAAATTATGTTTAATGAGCTGTTGTATTTGGAAGGAGCCGGCAATTACATGAGCTTTATCCTTGTCGACGGGCGCAGAATTATGTCGCGGCTTACAGTTGGTGAGGTTGTATTATTATTACCTGCCGATAGGTTTGTGCGGGTGCATCGTTCCTATATCGTCAATAAGGATAAAGTGGATAAAATTGAGCGGCATCAGTTGCATATTGGCCAAAATGTGGTGCCGATAGGTGGGAGTTTTGACGCGGGTATGCTGATAGGTTTAAAATCGTAGAGACGCAATTGTAGAGACACAATACTTTGTGTCTTTTACCATACATATGAAATTAGGATTATCTTTGGGTTAGTTTGCAATTAGTGGCTGAGATGCTATCGGTCGCTTTTGTACCTTATATCAAAGCCATTGGAAACCACCATTCAGCAAACTTCAATAATACAAACCGGCATCGAAAAAGCGCTGAACCGTGTTCGGACATTCTCGCCGGATGAAGTAGAAATGGTGGTGAAAGCTGCTGATAGCCGCGCCGTTAAAAAGCATGAGATAATTTTAACTGAAGGCCAGGTTTGCAATTTTGTTGCCATCGTTATTTCCGGCAGCTTACGCCTGTTTAACGTCACTGAAGAAAAAGAACATACGCTCAACTTTTTCCTGGAATATGATTTTGCTGCCGACCACGAAAGTTTTACCGGTCAAAAACCTTCGGTGAATACGATAGCAGCACTCGAAGATTCTGTAATAGCAACCATCAGCATTTATAGGCTGCATGAGCTGATCGCCAAAAACCAGGCCTTTTTTGCCATTGGACGGGTAATGGAAAATTGGACCAAAGCCACCGCGCTCACCAATCTGGAAACCCCGCAACAGCGTTTCGAAAAACTGATGGAACTGCACCCGGAATGGATATTGCGCTTTCCGCAAAAACACCTTGCCTCCTACCTTAACATGGCACCAGAAACCTTTAGTCGTATGAAGCGCAAAAGTTTGTTTTCTTGATCCTGGTCAAGTGCCTGTTTGTTTGCGTCCCGCTACCTTCACCGGAAACAAAAACAAGGTCACACAAATGAAAAATCAATCAAATTATTACGCCGGGTCGGCCCTTATTACCGGCTCAGTCATTATGGTGGTTACCATGGTGATGCACCCCACGGGAGGCGGCATTGAACACTTGCGGCATATCGCATCCATGATTATCATTACCCACTCCCTCGCTATTCTCTCTATCCCGGTAACGTTGTTCGGTTTTTGGGGACTAACCAGGCGCATGGGCACGGATAACCCTCTAGTGATGGTCGGCTTCATCACCATTTGTATGGGGTTATTCGCAGTAATGCTGGCTGCCGCGCTTAATGGACTGGCGCTGCCGTTGTTTATAAACGGACATTACGCTACCGACCCTGACGCGCAAAAATCATTAGGATTGCTGCTTAGCTATAACCAAACGCTTAACCATGCCTTCGATTATATTTTTATCGGCGGGGTTTGTTTGGCGGTTATGCTCTGGTCGATAGTAATTATTGGCGGCAACATATTCCCGAAGTGGGTAGCTTACTTTGGTTTGGTTACCTGCATCATGGTTATTTGTAGCTTGTTTGCCGGTTTTATATTTGTGGATTTGACCGGCTTTAGGATATTTATTGCGGGGCTGGTGGTTTGGATGATGGTTATCGGAGTGATGTTGAAACGGAAGGACGAAACTATTAAGATTTAAAAATCGTGCCGATTAGCAACGTTGTAGACGCGATGCTTCGCGTCTACCGCAGGACAGGTTAACGAAATGTATCGGTTATGTGCAGAAATATTCAAGTCGCCAAGTATGTCGTTTACCTGTCAATTCAGAGACGCGAAGCATCTCTACAAAATCTCCGCTATTACAATAACATACAAAAAGAGCGACAGATAATAAACCTGTCGCTCTTTTTATTATAAATAAAGTTGACTACCAGAAAAATGTATACAGGCAGGTAAGAATAACTGCAACAACGACAGCGCCTATTGCAAAGCTTCTGTTCGTTTTAAACATATTTACGTCTACTTCAAGGCCATTCGGAATTAAACCTTTGGCATTTCCAATTTTCGAAATAATGTACATGCCCACCATACATATTATGAACACGAAGCCCATCCTGTCTAAAAAAGGAATTTCGTACACGCCATCACCATTCAGTTTGGAAAAACCGTATGGCGACATCCAGGAAAGATTTGTCCAGTAGGGTAAAAATTTAAATACTATGGCGAATGCTAAACCACCTATGGTTGCGAATAACGCAGCATTTGACGTTGCCTTTTTCCAGAAGAAACCTAAAATAAACATGGCAAATATACCCGGAGACACAAAGCCTGTGTACTCCTGTATATACTGAAAGCCCTGTTTACCTTCACCCATCAGCATATCACCGATTACAAAAGACAATAGAACCCCTAACACCATGGACACCACCACCGCAATCTTACCAACATTAACAAGATTTTTTTCTGTAGCCTTGGTATTGATTGCCTTCTTGTATATGTCCAAAGTAAAAATAGTGGCGATGCTATTTGCTTTGCCCGCTAAAGAAGCAACAATTGCTGCTGTAAGCGCCGCAAATGAAAGCCCTTTAAGGTAGTTTGGCAGTAGATTAAGAATAGACGGGTAAGCTTTGTTCACATCTAAAACACCTTTTGAGCTCAGCATTTCCTGGTGGAACATGCCTTTTTGATAAAGCACATAAGCCGCTATACCTGGCAATACCACAATAACCGGCATTAATAATTTCAGGAAAGCCGCGAAAAGAATACCCGAACGGGCAGTCTTCAAATCAGCGCCGAGTGCCCTTTGAGTGATGTATTGGTTACAGCCCCAGTAATTTAAGTTGGTAATCCACATACCGCCAACGAGTACCGAAAGGCCTGGTAAGTCGAGGTAATTCGCATTTCCTTTGTGGAATATCATCTGGAAGTGGTCGCTGGCATCTGCACGCAGCAGCTTGAAACCATTCCAAAGGCCGGTTGTGCCTGATTTCTCGCTTATTAAGTGGAGTGCGATATAGGTAGCCGCTAATCCGCCTAATACCAGGAAAAACACCTGTATAACGTCGGTATAGCCAATAACCTTCATACCACCTAAGGTTATGATTATCGAGAAAATAGCTAATAGAAATATTACGAGCTTCAAATCCAATCCTGAAATACCGGCAATTGCAACACCACCCAAATACAAGATCGACATGAGGTTTACAACTATATACAGCATCAGCCAGAAGATGGCCATTATCATGGCAACCGTGCCGTTATACCGCTGGTGAAGGAACTGCGGCATGGTGGCTATCTTGTTTTTAAGATACACAGGTATAAAAAACACAGCTACAATAACCAAGGTAGCGGCGGCCATCCACTCATAAGTACTAATGGCCAGCCCCATTTTAAAACCGGAGCCACTCATCCCTACCATTTGCTCGGCCGAGATATTTGAGGCGATTAACGATGCACCTATAGCCCACCAGGTTAATGAACCTTCGGCCAAAAAGTAGCCTTTCGAAGTTCCATCGCTTAGGTTTTTTCGCTTATATACCCACCAGCCATAAAGGGAGACAATTACAAAGTAGATGAGAAACACGGCCCAGTCGCCGGGAGAGAGGGTTTTCAAGCTCATAATTTAGTTTAGTTAGTTTTATTTGTTGGTTTGACAATTATAAACTATATATATCTATTTATCAAATTTTCCAGATATTCTTGTTTTCCACTTGTGCTTGCAGGTTCGCCGTTATCAATTGCATAGGCACGCAAATCCTCCAGCGACAATTTACCTTGCTCAAAATCTTTACCTTTTCCGCTGTCAAAAGATGCATAACGGTCTTTACGCAGCTTTAAGTATTCCGATTTTTGAAGGATGTTATCGGCTGTAATCAAGGCACGGGCAAATACGTCCATACCGCCAATATGAGAATAGAACAAGTCAGCCGGATCAGTTGAGTTACGGCGTATCTTGGCGTCGAAGTTGATGCCACCGCCCTGGAAGCCGCCTGCCTCAAGTATAATCATCATTATTTCAGTAACCTCGTTAATATCGTTCGGAAACTGGTCGGTATCCCAGCCGTTCTGGCTATCACCGCGGTTAGCATCTATCGAACCTAACAAGCCCGAGTCGGCAGCCACCTGCAGCTCGTGCTGGAAGGTATGACCGGCAAGCGTGGCATGGTTTACTTCAAGGTTCAGCTTAAAGTCGTTCAGCAAATCGTACTTCTGTAAAAAACCGAGGACGGTTGCTGCATCATAATCGTACTGGTGTTTGGTTGGCTCACATGGTTTTGGCTCGATAAAGAAGGTGCCTTTAAAGCCTTGCCTGCGGGCGTAATCCTTAGCAGTGTGAAGGAACTTTGCCAAGTGCTCCTGCTCGCGCTTCATATCTGTGTTTAACAAGCTCATATAACCTTCGCGACCGCCCCAGAAAACGTAGTTCTCACCACCCAATGCGATTGTAGCATCGAGGGCTGCCTTTACCTGCGCTGCTGCATGGCTTAGCACATGGAAGTCAGGGTTGGTAGCCGCGCCATTCATATAGCGGCGGTTGCTAAACAGGTTTGCCGTGCCCCACAGTAATTTCACACCCGTATCGGCTTGTTTTTGTTTGGCGTAATCAACCAGGGCCTGAAGGCGACGGTCGTTTTCGTTAACATCATTGGTATAATCCACTACGTCCACGTCATGAAAACAGTAGTAGTGAATACCCATTTTAGTGATAAACTCAAAAGCGGCGTCCATTTTATCTTTGGCACGCTCAACGGCATCAGCTTTTTCATTCCATGGGAATAGGTGTGTAGGTTCACCAAACGGATCGGCGCCGTTGCCGCAGAATGAGTGCCAATAAGCACAGGCGAAACGCAAATGGTCTTTCATTGATTTACCGGCAACTATTTTGTTCTCGTCATACCAACGAAACGCCAGCGGGTTGTCTGATTGCAGTCCTTCGTATTTGATGTGGCCAATGCCTTTAAAAAATTCTTTGCTCATGATTGTTTTTTTTTGTGATTTCACCGATTTGAGAATGATTACACTGATTAGTTTGTTAATGTTATCAGGCTCGTTTGTTTATTTAGCTTGTTAGTTGTTTCTCTAATAGTCGTTTCCAATCCTGGTAGGATGATTCCAATACCGTAGCTGCTTCGGGTTCAACCATTTGTATGGCGTGCATATGCTCAAATGCCTGTTTAGGCGATGAGAATATGCCGGCACCAATACCTGCGCCTAATGCTGCCCCTACGCTGCCATCGTTTTTATAAAGCTCAACGGGCACGCCGGTTATGTTTACAAAGGTTTGGGTAAATAGCTCGCTCAGGAACAGGTTGTTTTTGCCGGCCCGGATAACGGTTGGGTTCATTCCATTGCCGCGCATAATATCAAGACCGTACCTGAACGCAAAGGCTATCCCCTCTTGCACCGCTCTTATAGTATGTGCTTGTGTATGAATATTAAGGTCGATGTTGTGGAAATGCGCGCCAACAATTTTATTATTAAGCATACGCTCGGCCCCATTGCCGAACGGTAATACCCGAAGTCCTTCGCTTCCTGCAGGTGCCTCCATAGCTTTGGCATTCATTTGCAAATAACTTTCAGATGCGCCAAAGCTTTGCTTTAACCAGCGATACATGCTGCCAACGCCGTTGATGCACAGCAGTACGCCTAATCTTCTTTGTTCAGCAGTATAGTTTACGTGGGCAAAGGTGTTTACTCGTGATTGTTCGTCATAAGCCAATTGGTCGCTCACACCATAAATTACGCCGGAAGTACCGGCTGTGGCAGCCACTTCGCCGGGGTTAAGCACGTTTAAGGATAGTGCATTGTTCGGCTGGTCGCCGGCTTTATAACTTACCGGTATACCTGGTTTTAAGTTTAGTTTTTGCGCGATGGAAGCCTGTAAAGTACCATGTATTGAGAATACATCTCTCACTTCGGGAATGACAGCTTCATCGAACCCATAATAGCTCATCACATCTTTCGACAAGCCGCCGGTTTGAAAATCAAAAAACACGCCTTCAGACAATGCAGAGACAGAGGTTGTCGCCTCGCCGGTCAGCATCATGGCAATGAAATCGCCCGGCAACATCGCTTTGTCGACCTTTGCGTAAACCTCGGGCTCATTTGCCTTTACCCATGCCAGTTTCGACGCTGTAAAATTTCCGGGAGAGTTTAGCAGGTGCGAGAGACATTGCTCCTGCCCGATCGCTTCAAAAGCTTTATCGCCAATTTCCACCGCGCGGCTGTCGCACCAGATAATACTGTTGCGCAACACATTTTGTTCTTTATCAACCAAAACCAGCCCATGCATCTGGTAGGCAATGCCTATTGCAGCTATATCAACCGGATTATAGCTACCGGCGTGGTGACAACGTGCTATAGCATTTTGCGTATAATCCCACCAACTGATTGGCGATTGCTCTGCCCAGCCGGGTTTTACAGCAATTATCGGTGCCTCTTCATCCGGGTATTGGGCAGAAGCTACTACTTTTTGGGTAGCTGCATCAACAACAGAAACTTTGATAGATGACGTACCTATATCAATACCTAATAACAGCATGCTTTAATTGTCGATGGTTTATAAATTGTTTGCGGCGACTAAACTAAATATTTTTTTTAATATGCAATCGATTGCAGAAAATTATTTTATCATATTTACAAAGATTTATGAACCGAAAGAAAAGAGTCACCATTTACGACATCGCCCAAAAGCTGAATGTTACACCATCAACCGTGTCGCGTGCGCTTAGCAGCGGTGGTTATGTAAACAGCACAACCCGGCAGTTAGTGCGCGAAACCGCGGCTGAACTTAACTATAAACCGAATACTGTAGCCTCGAATCTGCGTATGGGGAAAACCAAAACCATCGGTGTAGTTGTTCCCCGGGTGAACCAAAACTTTTTTGCGAATGTAATAGCCGGAATCGAAAACATTGCCTACGAGAAAGGTTATAGTCTTATCATTTGCCAAAGCGACGAGCAGCACCAAAAAGAGGTAAAATCTGTGAATACGCTTATTAACCAAAGGGTAGATTGCATAGTAATATCCGTATCGGCCGATAGCTACAATTATGACCACCTGCAACACGTTCTTGACCAGGGCGTGCAACTAATCCAGTTTGACCGCGTTGCCGAGGATTTGGATACGCTGAAGGTTATAAACGATAACGAACAAGCCTCTTTCGAGGCGATAAGTCATTTAATTGAACAGGGATATAAAAAGATCGCCTTGCTGGAAGGACCACAAAACCTGGCCATCTTTCGCCAGCGTAAAAACGGTTACCTGCGCGCGTTGAAACAATATAATTTGCCCGTAAAAGATGCCTTTATTGTGGAAAACGCCTGGACTAAGGAGCTGGGCGCCGCAGCTACCAAAAAACTGCTAAGCCTTAAGAATGCACCTGATGCTATATTTGCTTCCACTTCTGACTTTTCAGCGCTGGGTGTGTTAGAGGTTGCCAGTCAGCTTAAAATAAAAGTACCTTCACAGTTGGGTATATGTGGTTATTCCAACGAAGCATTTACGGAGATAACCAGCCCGTCTATCACCACCATCGACCAATTCAGCGTGGAGATGGGCAAAGCTGTTGCCAATTTATTTTTTGACCAGGCAGAAAAACATAGCATTACTACCGCACCTAAAACGGTAAGTATTAAACCGGAATTGATTGTGAGAGGTTCGAGTTCAAGGAAAAAAACGTAGAGACGCAACAGTTGCGTCTCCAGCGTTAATTATAAATTTCCTTTAAACATCCACAGAGAGGCAAGTACTGCGTCTCTGAATTAAAAAATTAATGATGATGATGTCCGTCCGGACCATGGGCGTGGCCATGCGACAATTCTTCCGGAGTTGCCGGGCGAACGTTTAATATATTTCCTTTGAAGTGCAATTCCTGGCCCGCCATAGGGTGGTTAAGGTCAACTATAACTGAATCTTCAGCTACAGAAACCACCATTCCCTGGAAACGATTACCGTTACTATCCTGTAAAGGCAATACATCCCCAATCTCGGGTGTACCGTTTTCCTTAAACATTTCCAGCGGCAGGTTTGCTACTGCTTCCTCATCATACTCGCCATACGCATCCTCTGCTGAAAGGCGGAAGTCATAAGTATCACCTGTTGACAGCTCACTTAAGTTTTCTTCGAATTTCGGCAGCATTTGTCCGGCGCCGTATAAAAATGTTAGCGGCTGTTCTTCGGTCGCGCTTTCCTGCAATACTTCCGAGCCTTCCTGGTCAACATACAAGTCGTAAGTAAGTGACACTACGTGTTGAGGTTCAATTTTCATGATAAATGTATTTCTGTGATTCTATTGATTTTTTGATTAAACCGATTTGACATCGTTACCGGCTTATTCTATTTGTTTTAGTGCCTGTTTTGTATCTGTTGCCGGCAATCCGCAAACCCTGTCTTTACAAATAAATATTTGTGTTTCAATGCCAAATTTTTCCTGCAGCAAAGGTAAATTTCCTTTTTTACCGCCCAATATTATTTTATTGGGGATATAATTATTTTCAACCTCGCTACGTTTGGTCTCAAAATCATCGCCTGTAATGGCAATTTCATAAGTACCAAACACCTCGTCTATCAGCAGCATCATCCAGTTTGAATAGCTGGAACCGTAACGCGCCATGTGCGGCACAATGTTACGGAGCATTTGTGCTGATATCTGCCGGTAATTTTCGGCTTCAAATAACAGGCCAAGTTTTTTTAGGTTGCGTGCCATTACCGAATTTGAGGATGGAATAACCCCATCCATAATCTCCGATTTACGGGCTATCAGCTGTTCGTCGTCATCGGCAGTAAAATAGAAAATGCCGTTTTCTGCATTATAGTAATGATTTATGGCATTATCGGCGAGATTCCTGGCATGCCGCAGCCAAAGCTCATCGAAGGTAACTTCATACAAACTAATGAAGGCGTCTGTGATATTGGCATAGTCATCCAAAAAAGCGACAGTATCAGCCTTTTCGTCAGTATTGAACACCCTTGTCAGCCTGCCATCATTACCTAAAAGGTTATTCAGTATAAAGCCTGCATTTTTTAAGGCTATCCCTAAATACTCCGGGTTACCGAATGCACGGTATGCGTCGCAAAGACCTTTCAGCATCAATCCGTTCCATGAAGCCAGTATCTTATTATCCAATCCCGGACGGATGCGGTAGGCACGAACATCAAATATTTTTTGCCTGGCTGATTTTATTTTTTCGATTAAATCTTCTGTGGTTAAGCCCAATTTTTCAGCCAGCGCTTCATCACTATATTTCCTGAACAAAACATTGGAGCTTTCTTCTTCCCAGTTGCCATCCTCTGTAATATTGTAGTAGATGCAAAACAACCCGGCATCATCGTCAAGAATCTCTTCAATCTCTTCTTTAGTAAAAATGTAGAATTTTCCTTCCTTGCCATCACTGTCTGCATCCAGTGCAGAATAAAAACCATACTCCGGCGACATCAGTTCCCGCTGGCAGAATTTTATTATCTCGTCAACCGTTTGTCCGTATTGGCCGTCCGTCCGCCAGGTGTAGGCCTCTGAGTATAAGCTTATAAGTTGCGCATTGTCGTAAAGCATCTTTTCAAAATGAGGCACATGCCAATGGTCATCCACCGCGTAGCGGGCGAACCCGCCGCCGATATGGTCATAAATACCACCGAAAGCCATTTTGTGTAGTGTAAGCTTTGCGACAGCAGCCACGTCATCATCCTTCATTAGATGCGCATAACGCATCAGGCATTGCCAGTTGTTCGGCATCGGGAATTTTGGCGACGAACCAAGCCCGCCTTCCTGTTTATCGAAATATTTGCTCCAGGTGCTTACGATGGCCTGCAAATCAGCTTTGGTGTATTCCTGTTGCTCCTTTACAAACGGAACAGATTCATATTGCTGAATGCCTTCGGTTAGCCGCACTGCATATTCTTCGGCTTCTTCGGGTTTGGTTTTATAGAAATCTGCGAGGCTGTATAAAAGACTAGCCCATTCCTGCTTGCGAAAGTAAGTACCGCCATAAATTGGGCGCTGGTCGGGCAGGCAGATGCAATTCAGCGGCCATCCTCCCCTGCCGCTCATCAGTTGCACGGCGCTCATGTATATTTGGTCTACATCGGGGCGCTCTTCCCTGTCTACCTTAATGCACACAAAATATTCGTTCATCAGGGCAGCGATGCTTTCATCCTCGAAGCTTTCATGCTCCATCACATGGCACCAATGGCAGGCCGAATAGCCAACACTTACCAATATCAGCTTATTTTCTTCTTTGGCTTTTTGCAGGGCTTCGGCTCCCCAGGGATACCAATCCACAGGATTATTGGCGTGCTGCAGCAAGTATGGCGAAGTGGAATTGGCAAGACGGTTCATAGCAGATGTTTACACGCAAAAGTGCGAATATTACCGGGCTTTATTGGGATAGCAATTGTGATTTGGAAAAGTTTTAAATATGATTGACGAATTTAACCACAAAGGAGGCACAGAGAACAAGGAGTTAAAAAATATTGCCGAAATTACATTTGCGATATTTCTATTATAGGTTGTAGAGACGCAATGCATTGCGTCTACCGTAGGACAGGTAAACGACTGGACATATACTGGGCTGGAATTGTGTTTGCCTGTCCTACGGGAGACGGGAAGCATCCCGTCTCTACGTCGACATCATATATCTTTAGAAATCATCTTTTTGAAAAAAGCCGCTTCTTACAATTTTCAATCTCCGCGACCTCCGTGCCTTCTCCGCGACCTCCGTGGTTAAAAAACACCAATCCGTATTTCCCGCATTAACCATTAATTAAATTACCGTAATCCTACGCGCCAAATCAGGGGATTTTACTAATCGCTCCCACCCTTTCCCGCCCTAATATTGTCTTCGCTAAACATCACCGGAAAATGCCGAAAATCCTTTAAAAGAGTAGGCCAAAACAAAATCACCTATCAAAATGAAAAACATCACCAAACACAACCCCTTTGGCTCGTAGTGAATTAGGCATTATGCCATCTTGTAAATCATCATCTATCATTTTTAACCTTTAAATAATATATCATGCCAAATCTCGCATTTCATATAGAAGTACTTAACCAGGTAATAGAAAAACGTGCCGCCGCCGGCGACGCAATGGCCGTTAAGCTAAAAAATCCGGCAAACGCTAAACTTAAAGAGTTTGCTGTATTGGGCGCAATGGGTCCGGATATGCTGCAATACATGCCCATCGGTAAAGACCTTGCTACTTTTCTGTCGAATTTTATACCATCGGCAACATCGGGTACCGTTTTAACGGATGCCCAGATTGCGACTGCCACCGCTCAAATCCAGACAGCCATGTCGAACTTGTTTACCACAGACCCAACAATGGCTTTCGAACTTTATTTTAACCCGCTTGGCGCTATTTATTCGGTGCTGTTTAACGGCCTGGTTATACCCGTTTGGCCGGTGCTCGATAAAGCTACCGACCTTTTCAATTTACTATCAGCACTGGTAGCCGACCATAGCAACGTAGAGGTATTGGAAAACCTGCCGACTATACTCGACCAGCTACCCGGCGTACTCGACATGTCAAAAGGGCTTAAAGGCCTGCCGTCTGCCATACAACTCATGCAGGTGGTAATCGGCGGCATACTTACGTTAGGACCATGGATGGAAATGAACCAAGGCTTCCCTGCACCTGATAATATCACCCTCGACCGGCGCTACGAATACCTCCGTTGGCACAAAACCGGCAAGTTTGCCGGGGAGTTGCAGAAAAACGCAACAAGCGATAACCAGAAAGCCTATGTATTCGGCTGGTTAAGCCACCTGTCAACTTCGGTAACTGCAGAGGCGTTTGTCAATAATATAGTTGGCGGCCCCTATCGTACGCACTGGTGGAGAAACCGCCTTGCCGGTAACTTTGTGGATTCGTGGACTTTCGGGTTCTTCGAGCAATCGCCAAACCCGACGATGGCTGGCGACAACCCTACCCCTGTTTATTTCGATACGATTGCAGGCAGCGGCTGGCCTGCCCTTTGTAATGGTGGTAACCTGCAGGATAAATTTAACGTGGGTGGCCTTGATAAAGCGCCTGCCGACGATGTACCTGCCGCTTTGAAAGCTGTAGCCAGCGGTGACCTCGGCACCATGCCAAGCCAATTCCCGACGGAAATAAACGACCTGTTTACAACCACTTTTAATACGATATATCCTACAAATCAACCAATCGTAGGTCTTGGCGTACCGGCCTTTGACGGGGATACCTTACCAAAAGCCTACGTTGGTGCTTATGCGGTTTATTGGTTCATGACCTCGGGCCGCGGCGCATTGGGCAGCAATGTGGTTGGGCCGGGCACCGGTCAACCGGAACCGGACTGGATTAAGAACGGCACCTCGCCATCTTCGCCATCACAGGCCGGCGTTAATGTAGGTGCGGCTATTTGTGCTTTCCTGCTGGCGATATTCGGTGCCCTGCTAATTTTAGGAGGCGACTTACCTGATGGCCTTGCAGCTTTAGGCGCAGCTTTAGAGCAACCAATTATCGATTGGGATACCGTTGCCAATGAATTGTTTTGGCTAAGGAAAACATTGATAGATGCAGAAAATACATTACAGGACGCGCTCGTAATGGCCGGCCTGGCTTATCCGCCACCGGTTATGCTGGGTGCCCAGACCAATATTATGGGTGTAGATACCACCCTTCCTGCTACCGACCTTACGCCTCCGCTCGACCCGGATGTTTCGCCTGTGCCAAATGTTACCGGCGTCGCGCTGTGCAAAACCAACAGCCTCACCGGCGATGGCAGCGCGACCTTCGGTAAAGCGCGCTACCCGCATCAGCTGGATAAAACTAATACGCTTGGTGCATTCGCCGACCTAAATTTCTCGGTTTACCCGCGACAGGTGCCATTGGAAGAACCTACAGCAGATAACCTGATAGCGCCGAACATCTATCCAAACAAAATATTAAACGGCTTTGGATTGAAGAACGGCGGCATGTTAGCAGCAGGGCCGTACCCAACAAGCGATAAGTTTTTTGGGGATGCAGTATCGAATGCCGACCAGGTTATAGGTGGTGACTTAGCCAAACTACCTAATTACAACCTCGACGGCGACCGTGGCTACGGCTGGCATGACTGGGACCCGAAGGCTGGTTCCAACCCTGCTAATCCACCGGTTTTGGATGTGCAGGAGGCTTAATTTTAGTCGAAAGTCAAAAGAAGTTTAGGAATACACAGATTTAACAAAGGAAAAATACATCATGGAAAATATAAATGAAGTAACTGAAAGAAAGAAAAACCCGGCGGATAACGGCAGAGGCGATGGCGATAAACGTTTCCACGCCCCACAGATACCCGTAATTAACTTTAACCGCGAAAAAGGCAGAGTGCATTACACGCCGTGGGTAACCGTGCGGGCTAACTATGCCGATTTCGGCGACAGGCCGCTTGCACCCGGTACCGTTTTCTGGGAATCGCCGGATGTTTGGGTGCAAAGCTCGGCAGGTATTAACCAGCCAGTGCCGAATGAAGACAACACGGTATTTGCCCGCATAAGCAATTATGGGCAACAAAATGCCTCGGGTGTTATGGTGAAGTTTTGGTGGGCCGACCCATCGATGGCGATAACAGAAAGCTCGGCAAATCCTATCGGCACCGCCTTTGTGGATGTTCCTGCGGGATGGACGGTAAACGTGCAATGCCCTACCCCGTGGGTACCGACTGTAGTAAACGGCGGCCATGAGTGCCTGATAGTGGAAGCCTTTATTCCAAGCTTCGACCCGCTTACTGCACCGATGGACCCGATGGACGACCGCCATGTAGGCCAGAAGAACGAGCAGCTCATCCTGCTAAAAAAAGGCGAATCGTTCATAACAAGAGTAAAGGCGATAAATATTACCGATAAAGCCCGTGAGCTGCGTTTTGATGTGCAGCACCTGCATCAAACCGAAATGCACCCGCTGTTAGCACTCCGCGCCGCGAACCTGCCCAGCATCATCACCCCTTCGCCTGCCAACCTACAAGTGGGGCTTGGGTTTAAAGATGAGCCGTCGACCTTTATAGAGCCGGCTGTGCTTTTTGTGGAAAGGCTGCTGCTACGTGGATTGAAGGTAATTGAAGGCTGGCTGGAAAGCGCCTTAGAGCACAGCCATGCAAGCCATACCGCAGATTTTGAACCATGGGAAAGCCGAACGTTGGAGATAAGCGGCAAAGTGCCAAATGATGCCGAAGCCGGACAAACGTTTTTGTTCAGGGCTACGCAGCGCATCGGCAATATGGTAACCGGCGGTTATACCGTGCACGTGCTAGTAGTTGATTAAGTTTTAGTTTAATAGTTAGTTGGAAAGACATGGGTGACCGCGATGGTTGCCCGTGTTTTTTTGTGGTAGGGATGGAAGGTTATTTGTCGTGATGTCCCCTTAAGGAATAAATGTTAATCAAATCGTCCGTGACTGTATAAACATTCGATGCTCATAATTGATACGACGCGACCATTTTCCTGACAGGTCATATTTCAAAGGTTCCGGTTTTCCAATTCCGTCATAAGGATGCTCTTTCATATCCTTAAACAGTTCTTGTATTTTCTTCTGGACGGCTTTATTTCCGGACTTTCTCCAATATTCTAAGTCATCTTTAGCGTCCTTGAATAAAACTATTTCCATAGATTATCCACATCGACAATTAATCCCTCTTCTCCTTCGTTTTTTGCTTTTTCTCCAGCCAGAATCTTCGCAACAAACTCTGGATTATAGGGAGAACCTTTATCTGTTTCAAAAGCCACTTTTAATGCTTTTGCAATCGCTTTCAAAGCTGCTGATTGCTCTTTGCTGGTTGGGTGCATTATCAATGTTTCCATATTAACAAAATTAAGAATTTTATCATCAAATTAAATGACCTCCTTGTCAGTATATTTGAGAGAATGAAACCTATTGCTTTAATCAGCTTAATGATCTTTTGCGTGCTCACCGCCTGTCATAAATCCGCCCCTGAAATCCCCTGGGAAAATTTCGACCGGTATCATATCGACGAAAAGCTTAGCGAAAAAGGCCCTTATAATAATTACCGCCTAACATTCTGGAAAGCCGACAGCGGTACTTACCGGGCGGAAGTGCTGGCAGATTTTGCGGCCCGGTATGGATGGAAGCTTAATCAAGCAGAGAAAATGGATAAAGGCTTTGTGTTGATAGTGAACCAAATATACCGCAGGATATTTAAAAAGAAGGACGAGACACTGCCTCGTTGGTTTAATGACAGCTGTTATGTATATCACTTTGTACCACCCATTCCTTCGGCAGATAAACGTACAAAAACAGCCTACGATGTATTTGTGAGCCCCGACAAAAGTCAAATCTGTGTTTATAATGTGCTTTGGTAAGGCTTCCTGATATCGGAACAACATTGTGCGCATCTCACCTTTTCCATCGCCCTAATCCCCATATTATCAATTTCATAATTTAATTGGTTAATTTGCGCCGGAAATTATCATAAACTAAAATGCGATATTCAAAAATTACTTATTTGCTAAGCGGAGTGGGATTATTACTCACCGCCGCAACTGCATCGGCACAAACCGACACCCCTAAATATAATCATAACGACTTATTCGGCCCTATTACGTGGCCTGTTACCGGCGATGGCACACGCGCTGCAAGCGGTCAGCCCGGTGAGCATTACTGGCAAAACCGTGCTGATTACGTTATCAAGGCATCATTAAACGAAACGCCGCAAGATACTACCATCACCGGCGAAGTGGAGATTACCTACACCAATAACAGCCCGGATATGCTGGACCACCTGTGGCTGCAGCTAGACCAGAATATATTTAAACCCGACTCACGCGGCGGAGCTACTTCTGTCGTTGGCGACCGTTTCGACGTTCGCGGCTTTAGTCGCGGCGGTTATCATATCGAGTCGGTTTCGGTTAGCTACAAAGGCGACACCTATACTACAGAACCGGTAATTACCGATGCCCGCATGCAGGTGCGGCTAAACAAACCGATGGAAGGCAAAGGCGAAAAGATAAAATTGAAAATCAACTACAGCTTTGCTATCCCGTTTAAGGGTGCTGACCGCATGGGCCGCAAGAAATTTAAAGCTGGTTATGTGTACGAAATTGCCGAATGGTACCCGCGCATGTGCGTTTATGACGATGTAGAAGGCTGGAACACACTGCCATATATGGGCCTCGGCGAGTTCTATTGCGAATACGGTGATTTCGACTACTACATCACTGCCCCTGCAAATATGACTGTAGTGGGTTCCGGCGATTTGGAGAACCCATCGCAGGTATTGAGCGATGTGCAGCAAAAACGTTACGACGAAATGCGCAAGAGCGACAAAACCACGGCTATCATCACTGCCGATGAGGTTGGTCAGCCTGCAACGCATCCGTTTAAAGGTTCGTTAACCTGGCACTTCAAAATGCAGAATACCCGCGACGTTGCCTGGGCTGCATCAAAGGCTTTTATCTGGGATGGCGCCAAAGTTAATCTTCCTTCCGGCCGCAAATGTATTGCACAAAGCGCCTACCCTGCCGAAAGTGCCGGTGTACACGGGTGGAGCCGCTCGACCGAGTACCTGAAGGCCAGTATGGAAATTTATTCTGCGAAGTATTTTGAATATCCGTGGAATTCTGCAGTAAACGTAGCAGGTGTAGCACTGGGCATGGAATATCCAGGCGCAATTTTCTGTTTAGATGATTTAAAAGATGGCAACCTGTTTGGCGATATTACGCACGAAATCGGTCACAACTGGTTCCCGATGATAGTAGGCTCAAACGAGCGTAAATACATGTGGATGGACGAAGGCTTTAACACCTTCATCAACCAATACTCAACCGAGAAATTCAATAACGGCGAGTATTTTGACGCCAAGGCACGTCCTTCAGGCCGCATTGCCAACTTTATGAAAGGCCCCCGCGACCCGCTGATGACCCCTCCTGAAGCAATGGGCTTAAATGATTACGGTCAGTATTATAACAAAACGTCCTTAGGGCTGGATATGCTGCGCAACGTAGTGTTAGGTCCCGACCGTTTTGATTATGCCTTTAACTACTATATTAAGCACTGGGCATTTAAACACCCGCTGCCTTATGATTTCTTCCGTGCCATGAACGATGCCTCGGGCGAAGATTTAAACTGGTTCTTTAAGCCATGGTTCTTTACTACCTGGAAAATTGACCAGGCTATTGAAGCCGTAAAATACGTGAAAGACAATGCCGCCAACGGTGCGCTTATCACCTTAGTAAATAAAGAAAAAATGGCCATGCCTGTCGACCTGAAGATAACCCAGGCCAACGGCAAAAGCGAAACCATCCACCTGCCCGTAAACATCTGGCAGCGCAACGGCACCTGGACATTCGTTTACCCTTCAACATCAGCCATCCAGTCGATAGAAATTGACCCGGATAAGCAATTACCGGATGTGGAGAGAAGGAACAATGTGTGGCCGGTGAAATAAACTCGGAAGTCGGAAGTTCGATTTCGGAATTTTTTAATTGAGATATTTAAGACCTGCTTTGAAAGAGGCGGGTCTTTTTTTGGCCGTCTCCCCGCATCTTGTTGGTGTTATCACCAACAAGATGCGGAGGTGTGCACAATCGCTACTTTTACCTGTGAGCCGCAAGCAATTCCTCACCCTGGGCATCCGTAACTTTGTTGGTGATAACACCACAGGTGTTCGGAAGATTAAAAATAACCGTTTTTGTCATTCTGAACGCAGTGAAGAATCTTTACGAAGCTACAGGTGAAGGATTGACAGGTCGCACGCATACCTGTCCGCCGCCAATATCGCTCTTTTAAGATTCTTCGCTCGCGCTCCAGAATGACAAAAAATAATCTTCCGAACAGTGATGGTGATAACACCAACAAAGGCGTTGGACAACCAAAAGCACCACGCATCCTGTAATCCCAAAAATCCAATAAATCTTAGTTGTCTTCGCTATGATGCCTTCTCTTCTTTTTCTTTTTGTGCGATGTTTCTTCGGTGTGCTTTTTGGTCTTTTTTGAGGTGGTTTCCTTTTTTGTTGAATTGTCGGATTTGGCGGGCTGGGTTGTAGCCGCCATGGTGGATTTTTTGTCGGTCGAATCTTTGCTGAGTTGCTTTATGGTGAACTCGTTGTTGCGCAGGCCGTATTCAAACTGGCGTTTCGCACCTGTTGGTTTGGCGGCTTTGGTATTGCCATCATAAATCGGGAACTCGCGAATCAGCTTGCCTTCTTTTATATAAAAGTTGTCATCGCCACGGTAGCCAGCTTTCTGCGATTTGGTGAGCTTGGGAAAGTCGAGCTTGTGGGCGTTGGTGCCGCTGAACTCGAATGCGTAGATATTGGTGTAGTTGATGGTATCGCGACCTTTGGCTTGTATCAGTATTTCGGGGTTGCCGTCAAGGTCCATGTCGGAGTTGTAGGCATCTATAATGTCGCCGTCCAAATCGCCGGTGGTGGTAGTAAACTTTACGGCCGATGAGTTGGAATGAAGAATTGCAAACGCGCCTGCTGTTTTTGCGCCACGGCCCCAGCTTACCACATCGTAATCCTGCCCCGGCGATACCTCCACCAGTTTATGAAAACGGAAGGGCGGCGTTAGTACGGGCTTAGCCGGTGCGGCAGGCACGGTGGTTTGTGGCTTTGAATCATCACTGCAGGCGGCAAGCAGCGTAATGCAGCTTAACGCCAGCAGGTAAAGGCTTTGTTTGCAATTCATAAGAACTTTTAATTATACATAGTTTCCGGGGTCAGCTCGGCCTTAGGCTTATCCGGTGTGGTAATAAACAATTTTAAATTACCATTGCTTGCAGCGTCGAAAAATTTTATAGTGATGTTATGATATCCCTTTTGCAGCGGCACGCTACCGCCAACGTCATACAACGAGTGCTTGCCATCGTTATCCACAACGGGCTGACCGTCAATCAACAGGGCCGAGCCATTGGCCGATGAAGTTGAAAAACTATAAACGCCGTCATTATCAATACGGATTAAACCGCTATATATTACGCCATAGCCCTTTAAATTTTTCTTAATGGCCGATGTGCTGAAGGTTGTAGTGCTGCCGCTATCGATGGCAACAGCCTTATCCAGGTCCTTCACGCTGTTAAATTCGCCGGTGTAAACCTTGTATTTGAGGCCCTTGTTGATGTTGTTGCCCTGCACTGCGGCAAGCGGCTGCTTGTTGTACATAACTGCACGCGTAACCTGGCTGCGCTTGCCCGATTGTGTTATCACGATGGTTTTCAGCTCGCGGTATTGGTCGGGTGGCACGTTGTAGGTCATAGGGTGGGTGTATTCCATATCGGTTTCACGCGGGGTGTAGCCGTCAATGGTATAATACACTTTGGCACCTTCAACCGGGCTTTTTAAGTCGACGGTTAGCTGACTGCCAAACATGGTGGTATCTTTTGTGCCGATAGCTTCAGGCACGCGGTAATTAAACCCTGCCATCTCCAGCCATCCCAGGTGACCGGGCAGGCGTACATCAGCAAAATCGCTATAGTTTTTACTGGCAAGCGGCGTCCACGACAATTCGGCCAGCGCCAGTATGCGCGGGAGTATCATGTATTCAACTTTCTTTTCTGTGGGGATGTATTCTGTCCAAAGGTTAGCCTGAACGCCAATGATGTATTTTTGCTCCTCAGGGCTTAGTTCAGCAGGAGTTGGATTATAGCGGTAGATGCGGCTCAGCGGGTCATATCCGCCAATGCTCACCGGCTCCAGGTTTGATTTTCCCTGCTGCTGGTCGATGTATAAACCACCACTGCCGGGAGTCATCACCACGTTATGGTGCTGTTTTGCAGCCGCTATACCGCCCTGCTCGCCACGCCAGCTCATTACCGTAGCGTTGGGCGAAAGGCCGCCTTCCAGTATCTCGTCCCAACCTATCATGCTGCGGCCTTTGGAGTTGATGTAGGTCTCCATCCGTTTGATAAAATAGCTTTGCAGCTTATCTTCTTTTGATGATTCCTTGTCGTCAACCAAACCCAGCTTTTTAATCAGTTCCTGGCAAAATTTCGATGCTTTCCAGGCATCCTTAGGCACCTCATCCCCACCCACATGAATATATTTGCCAGGGAACAGGGCCATCACTTCGGTCAGCACGTCTTGTATAAAGGCAAAAGTTTTGTCTGATGGCTCATAAATATTTTTAAATACGCCCCATGTTTCGGCTACCTTATAGGTAGTGAGCGACGGGTCGCAGCTAAATTCAGGATAGGCAGCTAATACAGCTTCCGAGTGACCCGGCATTTCAATTTCGGGTACGATGTTGATATAGCGGTCGGCAGCATATTTAACCACGTCCTTTACCTGCTCCTGGGTGTAGAAGCCGCCATAAGGTGTATTGTCAAATTGCTGTGGCGTACGGTCGTGGTAATTACCGATAACCGTTTGCGCCCGCTGACTGCTGATTTGGGTCAACTTCGGATATTTTTTTATTTCGATGCGCCAGCCCTGGTCGTCTGTTAAGTGCCAGTGAAAGTTATTGAGCTTGTAAGCTGCCATCAGGTCGATATATTTTTTAACAAACTCCACCGAAAAGAAATGACGGCTTACATCCAGCATCAATCCACGGTAGCCGAAGCGCGGGTAATCCTGTATCTCGCCGCAAGGTATTTTGGCCGTAGCAGCCATGTTTAAGGGCAATAGCTGAATGAGCGACTGTGCGCCGTAAAACAGCCCTGCGCCTTTACCTGTAATGGTAATTTTAGTTGGGGTGATGGTTAGCGTATAACCTTCGGCAGGCAGGCTTTCCGCCCCTTTTGATGTCATTACGATGCTGTTAGGCACAGCGCCTGTATTGGGTTTCAGCTTTACATGCAATTTGGCCTCGTTCAGTAAAAAGCCTTTTAAAAACAATACGGCTTTGTTGTTGATACTATCGGCCAGTATTACGGTTTCCTGGCTTAATACAAACTGTCCATCGCCTTTTTTAACAGAAACCGGGGCCGGGATAATACCCATGTTCGGGCCGCCATCCTGCGCGTTAACAATTCCTGAAAAACAGGCCATGGCAATGCACAGCGACATCAAAATCTTTTTTAGCATTTCGGTAAATTTATGGTTTGGCTATTAAGCCGGTGAAGATAGCAGATTTTGGAAAAAAACTATCCCGCTGCGTTTAATAATATACACATTTTAATAAAAAAGCCACTCTGTGTAAACAGAATGGCTTTGTATTATTCCTTAGCGGCTGGTGCGGCTGCCTCAGCAGCTTTTGCCTTTGCAACGTTGTGCGGACGGGTTTTTCCGTACGAGCCGATTGCTATTTTTCCTTTGCGTGTTTTTTTATCGCCTTTTCCCATGATAGTAGAGTTTAATTATGATTTTATCAATATTACGATTAAAACTACGGCATTGAAAGGATTGTTTTATTTAATTCACTTTACTGCAAAAAGATAAGGGATTAGCTATCGCCTTTAACCTTTAACCTCTCTTCTAATAATTGGCCGCCTTTGTCCAAACCTTGCAGCACCTTCCGGCCGGACGGACAACAAAAGACCCGCCTTGAAACAAAGCAGGTCTTAATATTTTTACCTTTTAGCTTTCGCCTTTAAGCTTTCACCTCCCTTCAGGCTGTCACCATGTGTTGCTTACCGGCAAGATAACGCTCCGCATCAATGGCAGCCATACAGCCACTACCCGCAGCGGTTACTGCCTGGCGATAGATATGGTCCTGCGCATCGCCACAGCAAAATACGCCCTCAACATTGGTTATGCTTGAACCCGGAACAGTTTTAATATATCCGGTTTCATCCATGTGCAGCCAGCCTCTAAATATTTCGGTATTGGGATGATGGCCTATAGCAACAAAGAAGCCCGACACAGGCAAAACAGTTTCTTCGTTAGTAACGTTATTGATAACCTTCACGGCATTCACGCTCTGCCCATCGCCCAATATTTCTACGGTTTCGCTATTGTAAAGTATCTCGATATTAGGGGTATTCAGCACGCGGTGCATCATCGCTTTTGACGCGCGGAACTCATCGCGGCGGACAATCATAGTTACCTTTCGGCAAAGTTTTGCAAGATAAGTAGCCTCCTCGGCAGCGGTATCTCCTGCTCCTACTATGGCAACATCTTCGCCTTTAAAAAAGAAGCCATCGCAGGTAGCACAAGCCGAAACACCAAAGCCGCTGTATTTCTGCTCCGAATCCAAACCCAGCCATTTTGCAGAGGCGCCGGTAGACACGATTACTGTATCAGCGGTGATGGTTTTGTTTTCATCAACCACAACCTTATGCGGCAGAGTTGAAAAATCCACCGAGCTTACATAGCCAAAGCGGATATCAGTACCCAAACGCTCAGCCTGCTTGCGGAAGTTTTCCATCATTTCGGGACCCATTATGCCATCAGGGTAACCGGGATAGTTTTCAACATCAGTAGTTTGAGTAAGCTGCCCGCCTGCCAGCAAACCGGTGTACATAACCGGCTTTAAATCAGCACGAGAAGCATAAATAGCTGCAGTATAACCTGCGGGACCAGAGCCTATGATAAGGCATTTTACATGTTCAATATCCTGCGACATTTGTGTTTTAAAATTGAAGTACAAAGATAATCAAAAAAGGGAGGTTATCGGTCAGGCAGCTGTAAAGAGTTAACCAGGCTTATGCACAATTACACTATTCAAGATCTTCCTGAACAGCCTGAAAATTCTTACTCCTCGTTTGAAAAGTCATACCATTACCTACATCTTTCGATAGGCTTAAAGAATAAAACTTGTCCGGGCGTTTATAAAAACTGGTTACGTTAAAGGTTAACGTGTAGGTCATTTCTTCCGGTCTCCCCTCTCTTGTTTGAGGGATTACATGAGGCAGGTTGCTAAGCGCGCTCATCACAACGACGCGTACCTTCGGGGGGAAAGTAGAAATAAGCACCGGAGATTTAACTTCCCCGTTTACGCCAATAATCGCCCTCACCTTAATTTCTTTCGGTAAAGTGTCTAATTTTTTCATTTCAGCAAGAAAATATTTAGTTACATCTTCAGAGCCATGCGCTGCCTCGAGGTGGATAATCTCACCAGTTTGCTTGTCTTTGGTAAAGGTGCATGTTATAACCGGTGTTCGTAGTGTGTCATAACCATAATGATTCCAGGCTCCATCCCGAAGCCCGTCAACATAATTCCCGTCCTCTATTACATAATCATTGTGATATTTGCTGAATTTTTGGTAGCGGCCGTTAAGCTTATCGTCCTTATAAGTATAACTGCATTTTTTCATACCTCTTTTTTCAAATTCCGTCCATACCCCGGTTTTTACCCCGTTCAGGAAGAAGCCAACCTCAGCCACAAAAGTATTGGTATCAGTATGCAGTATACCTATAAACTGCTTGTCTATCTTTTTCTTTTCATAATACAAAAACTTTCCGTTCGGTATGGTAAGCGCCATATCTTTAAATTCGCCTTTTAGCAATATCGTATCGCGTAAATCATATTTCTGCACGCTATAATCCGAATCCGATAATTTCCGCACCAATAAATAGGCCGCTGCTTTCTTTGGGCCGTCAAGAAACTTACCATCCCTATCAATATACAATTTATTAACCTGCCCTGTAACATGCATGGCCAAAAGCAAACAAACGACCAGCGGTAAAAAGAACTTCATACAATTCTATTTATTAACGATTAGTAGATTTATTACTATTTATTTTCCCGTATTCGCCTTAAACACCCTCAAAACATTCCCACCTAATATCTTGTCGATATCTTTTTCACTATAGCCCAGTTTCAGCAATTCAGCGGTTACCTTCGGATAATCGGCAACGCTATCCAGCCCGAGGGGGTAGGATTCGGCACCGTCGAAATCCGAGCCGATGCCTACATGGTCTACCCCTATCAGCTTTGCGATGTAATCGATATGTTTAATGAGCAGGCTCAACGGCGGGCGTATCTTGTCCGATTCGCTTTTATAGATGGCATTTAAGCGGATATTTGCCAAATCGCCATCGTGGTAAACTTGTGTCAGGGAGTCCAGTTCACGTTTGTGTTTATGCAAGAATGCCGACACTTTCGGGGTATAGGTGCTATCCACAAAGCCGCTGTAAAAGTTCACACAAACCACTCCCCCGTTTTTGGCGAGGGCTTTTAGCTGCGCGTCTTTCATATTGCGGCGGTTAGGGTCGAGTGCATAAGCGCAGCTATGTGAAGCGATAACCGGCTTAGTACTGGTGGCGATTACATCATAAAAGGTACGCTCACCAACATGGGATACATCTACCATCACCCCCAAGTCATTTAGACGCTTTACGATTTGTTTGCCATAATCGCTCAAACCCAAATGCTTGAAAGAATCTTTTTTGGTGACTTCATCCCTCGCCGATGTTGCCCACGAGGTGCTGTTATTCCATGTAAGCGTCAGGTAGTTCATGCCGCGCTTGGCCAGGCTGTCGATGTAATCCATGCGGTCTTCTATCATGTGGCCACCCTCTACGCCTATCATGGCAGCCATTTTCTGCTGCTTAACTGCATCCTGCAACTCTTTGGCATTATGTACCAGTGTAATCTTGCCGGGGTTGCGGGCTATCAAAGCATACAGCGAGTCGACTTCTCGGTTAGCCATGGCGAAAGCTTTGCCCTTGCCATATTCTTCGCCGCACCAGATGGAAAATATCTGGCCATCCAACCCTCCCTCTTTCGCTCTTACTAAATCGAAATTGCCTGTACTTTGCAGTTTCCCGGCATCCAGTTTGGTAATTAATACGTTGGAAAGGATATCATTATGGGTATCGATAAGGATGGCTTTTTGGTGTATTTGGGTGGGCGTTTGGGCGTAGGATGCCGAAGCGAGCAGCGCTAATATTGGCAATAGCATTTTTTTCATGGGTGGTAAGATAGGAATATTATATACTTTTAAAAAGTTCATCAACACTTATAAAGTATTTACCCTTACCGGATTTCAACTCCTCCATAGCTGCTTTTGTGTAAGAATTGGGAATATAGACGACCGGCCTTTCTTTACCATATTTTTTCTCTGAAACTGCTGTTTTAATATTATCTGAATTGATTTTTTTCATAACATGTGATTGTGGTCAGACCTAAGTTTCGGAACTAAGTCTTGTTGTATTTATTTAAAACCCCTGAAATTGCATCGTAAAAAAATATACCACCACGCCCAATATTAGCAACACGCCGACTGAGGCCACTATTGGCCAGGTGAGCATGCTACCCCAATCATCAATTATAAAATGCTCGATGTCGGCAGTATCATAAACAACTTTTACTTTATCGCCGACCTCATAAGCAGGGGGATTACTGCCCATTTTATAGGTCTTTGATGCCCATTCCTTTTCAGTGGTTACGAAACGAATAATCGGATAATTCATTTTCCCTGGCTCTGATTCCCGGTTATAAACAAGTTCAGTATAGAGCTCAAATACAATTCCTTCAACCTTTACGCCATTTGCCAGCAGTTTGGTGCGCTCGTTCATTTTGGCAAAGCCCCAAACCGCCAGGAAAGCGCCGCCGGGTAGCATAATCAGTTCATCGTAGTTTACATTCATGCTTTATTTGTGATTACACCGATTAGAGAATGATTGCACCGATTACACTGATTTTAAAATGAATATCAGATTTAATTTTCAAATCATCAAATCAGCTCATGTTCAAATTTAACTCATCCGCACATCAATTGGCCGTTCATTGTCACGGAGAACGGTCTCTTCCGGACGGACGGCCACCACCACACCTTTAATCGATGTTCTATTCATTCGCATATCCGCACATCAAAAATCGGCAAATCCACTATGTTTGTATCACCCCCACATTAAACGCCCGTTCAATTGGAGCATGGTTGGCAGCTTCAATACCCATGGATATTACCTTGCGGGTTTCCAGCGGGTCTATAATACCGTCCACCCAAAGCCGGGCAGCGGCGTAATACGGCGTGGTTTGGGTGTTGTAGCGTTCGGTGGTTTCTTTCAACAGCTGGGCTTCTTTTTCCTGGTTTACTTCTTCGCCTTTGGCTTTCAGGCCTGCGTCTTGAATCTGAACCAATGTCTTGGCTGCTGACGCTCCACCCATTACAGCTATTTTGGCTGTGGGCCAGGCGTAGATGAGGCGTGGGTCATAAGCCTTGCCGCACATGGCATAATTACCTGCGCCGTAGGAATTGCCCACCACAATAGTAATTTTAGGCACAACGGAGTTTGCTACAGCGTTCACCATCTTGGCACCATCCTTTATAATGCCGCCATGCTCCGCGCGGCTGCCTACCATAAAGCCGGTAACATCCTGCAGAAAAACCAATGGTATTTTCTTTTGGTTGCAGTTCATAATAAAGCGCGTAGCCTTATCTGCCGAATCAGAATAAATTACGCCCCCGAACTGCATCTCTCCTTTTTTCGATTTAAGTACTTTACGCTGGTTGGCCACAATACCCACCGCCCAGCCATCCACGCGTCCCAGTCCGCAGATTATGGATTGCCCAAACCCGGTTTTATATTCCTCAAATTCCGAATTATCTACCAGGCGGAGGATAATCTCGTGCATATCATAAGCCCCTTCGCGGCTGATGGGCAAAATACCGTAAATGTCTTGTTGCTTTAATTTTGGTTCGATAGGCTTTATCCGGTCAAAACCGGCCTTGGTATAATCGCCGGTCATGCTCATGATATTGCGGATGGAATCAAGCGCGGCCTTATCGTTGGGCTGTTTATAATCGGTAACGCCTGATATTTCGCATTGCGTGGTTGCACCGCCCAGGGTTTCGTTATCCACATCCTCACCAATGGCCGACTTTACCAGGTATGAGCCGGCCAAAAAAACAGAGCCCGTACCTTCTACAATCATCGCCTCATCGCTCATAATAGGCAGGTATGCGCCACCTGCCACACACGAGCCCATAATAGCGGCAATTTGGATGATACCCATGCTGCTCATCATAGCATTGTTACGGAATATACGCCCAAAATGCTCCTTATCCGGGAATATCTCATCCTGCATCGGCAGGTAAACGCCTGCGGAATCGACCAAATAAATAATCGGCAGGCGGTTTTCCATGGCTATTTCCTGCGCGCGCAGGTTCTTCTTGGCAGTTATCGGGAACCAGGCACCGGCTTTTACAGTAGCATCATTTGCCACCACCACACACTGCCTGCCCGACACATAGCCAATCCCACATACCACGCCACCTGAAGGGCAGCCGCCATGCTCGGCGTACATGCCATCGGCTACAAAGGCACCGACTTCCAGCCAGGGTTTGTCTTTATCCAGCAAATAGTCAATACGCTCGCGCGCCAGCATTTTGCCTTTTTCTTTTTGTTTAGCGGCCGCTTTTTCGCCGCCGCCCTGGTACACTTTTCTCAGGCGCGTGTTCAGCTCATAAACCAGCTGCTTGTTGATATCTTCGTTTTTATTGAAATCGAGATCCATAATTGGTTTTGCGGATAATAGGATTGTCGGCAAAGTTGGCTCAAAAAAGGCGCAATTACCATAGGCTGATAAAAAAATGATAGTCCAACATATTGTTGACGGTACACCAGGTGACTATCTTGAACCCTCAAGCTCCAAATGTAGACGCGCAAACTGCCTTTTGCCCATATCGAAAATTGCCTCAAAAACGGGCTAAATGCCTTTTGCCCATAACGAAAAATAACCTAAAAACGGGCAAACCGCCTTTTGCCCATAACGAAAATCACCCCAAAAACGGGCAAAAACCATTATGCCCATTCAGTCTAAAAACGCAGTAAATTCATCGGAATAAAGCTTTCTGACCGGTTTCCAGACAAAAATTCGGCATTTTAAAGAACTTTTCTGCTGTAAATTTACTATGCTATAAATTTTTCTTTTTGCGAAGACACAGGGAGTTGCGGAACAGTCGCCTTGTCGACAGGGGATGGCTTGGTAATTCATACAAATATACAAAATAAGGCGCTCATTTTCGAACGTTTAATAATCTATAAAACCCACCCGCAGCAAAATAATACAATTCCAATTTGTAACGTTTTCAGTATTAAATTTTGATTTGATGGAATTATATTACTTTAGTAAAATTTTTAATCCTATAAATTAATGCAGGAAACCGCTACAGCAGCCCCGGTAAAAAAATCCAGATTCCCCAAAGCCGTACCGTATATTATTGGTAATGAAGCCGCAGAACGCTTCAGCTTTTACGGGATGCGTTCCGTACTCAGCCTCTTTTTGGTAAAACAATTTTTTAACCCTACCGACAATGCCGCGTTAACGGACCAGGCTAACGCTCATGCCAATAAGTTACACCACCTGTTTGTAATGGTAGCATATGCATTACCATTTGTAGGCGGCATGATTGCCGACTGGTATACCGGTAAATACAAACTCATCTTGTATGTATCGATCGTTTACTGTATTGGGCATTTAATGTTAGCCACATTTGACGGTGGCCTAACCGGTTTTGAATTTGGTTTGTTGGTGGTTGCCATTGGCGCAGGTGGTATTAAATCGTGCGTATCGGCTAATGTGGGCGACCAGTTTGATGCTAGCAACCAGGATTTGCTTTCAAAAGTTTACGGCTGGTTCTATTTCAGTATCAATGCCGGCTCCATGATTTCAACCGTCGCTATTCCATGGACTTATGATCACTTCGGCCCTAAATGGGCTTTCGGTATTCCCGGGCTCCTGATGGCTTTGGCTACCATCATATTTTTTTCCGGTCGCAAAATGTACGTAAAGGTGCCACCGCAGGGCGTTAACCGCAATAACCTGGTATTTATCACCTGGTATGCATTGACCCACGCCAGCCAAAAAAAACCAGGCCAGAAGCTGCTTGACGTAGCTAAAGGCCCATTTGACCCCGAGCGTGTTGAAGGCGTTAAAGCTGTGTACCGGGTTATGTCGGTATTCTTTTTTGCGCTGGCATTTTGGGCCGTTTGGGATCAGTGCTTGTCTGAATGGACGCTTTATGCCGAAAAAATGGATCGTGTTATCAACCTGGGATTTACTAAGGTTACTATTTTTCCCGGCCAGCTGTCAACATTTAATACCGTATTCCTGCTGCTGTTCATACCCCTGTTTAACTATGTAATATATCCATGGTTTGATAAAATCGGGATAAAAACCACTCCGCTGCGCCGTTTGGGAACCGGTTTAGTTTTAACAGCGCTATCATTTATAGTAATCGGTCTTACACATACCAGTATCGAGAGTGGCGCACATCCGTCAATTTGGTGGCAGGTGTTTGCTTTTGTGTTGCTTTCAGCTGCCGAAGTATTGGTTTCTATTACTGGTTTGGAATATGCTTATACGCATTCACCAAAATCAATGAAGAGCACCATGACAGGTATCTGGTTCCTGGTGGTATCATTTGGTAATTTAATTACCGCCCTGGTTAATGGCCTTATTGAAGGTGGCGGCTGGTGGGCCAAAAACCTTAAAGGGGCAAACTACGAATGGTTTTTCGTCGCATTTATCTGCGTATTTATTGTGGCTTTCCTTATTATTTCGCCACGGCTAAACGAACGCAATTATATAACCGACCCGGTTATAGATGCCGAAGTAGCCGCGAATGCCGAAAAATTATAAATCGCCTGGTATAAAAGATATAAGCCGGCCCGTCGTTGATACGATGGGCCTTTTTATTTACACCGATTTACAAAACAATAACAGCTATTTTTCATTTACAAAATCATTAAATGCATAGTAAATACATAATCCTTTATTATATTATATTTGCAACATCAGCTTAAATCAAATTTAAATGCGGATTAAATACTTCGTCTACCTCTTATTCTTCGCCTTTCTTGCCTTTTCAGTACAGGTAAAGGCGCAGGACGTATCTCTCTCCAATATCCAGAATATCAAAGTAGCCTCTTTAACCGATGACCAAATAACTGCAGCATGGAAAAAGCTACAGGATTCAGGCATATCCGAGGCAGACGCCTATAAACTGCTGATACAAAAAGGCATGCCCGAAGCTGAAGTTGATGCATTTAAGAATCGCGTAACTCTGCTGGGCCTGGATAAAAAAACTGGCGTAAAAGCCGGAAAATCTACCGAGAAAAAGAAAATAGATTTTTCGCGCGATGAAAATGATACGGTAGTAACCCCCACGGCCGCAAAAACTGCGCCGCCCCTTGCCTCCCCGCTCCCTATATACGGCATGGATTTTTTCAACCAAACGAGTGTTAAATTCGAACCTAACTTTTCAGTGGCTACTCCTAAGGGCTATGTTTTAGGCCCCGGCGACGAGTTAATAGTATTGATAACCGGCCTTAACGAGAGCAGTGTACGCAGTAAAATCAGTCCCGAAGGCAATGTACAGATACCCTATGCGGGAATAGTTTACGTTAACGGATTTACTATAGAACAGGCAACAAACCTTATCAGGACTAAAATGGCCAAGGTATATCCTTCCCTCAATTCTGGGCAGAGCCAGTTAGCTGTTAACTTAGGTAATACACGTAGCATCAAAATTACGATAGTGGGCGAGGTCAAAACACCTGGCTCCTATACGCTATCTTCACTGTCTACCTTGTTTAATGCTTTATACAACTCAGGCGGACCTAATCAGAATGGGTCTTTAAGGAATATCGAGCTGGTAAGAAACAACAAGGTTTATAAGACTGTAGATTTTTACGACTTTCTTCAAAACGGCGTGTTGGCCGGTAATATTCGTTTAGAAGATCAGGATGTTATCCATATCCCTGTATATAAAAAGCATGTCGGCATTAGCGGCGAAGTTAAACGCCCGGCAATTTATGAGTTGAAAGACAATGAACAACTTGAAGACCTTATAAAATATGCAGGAGGCTTTACCGATATTGCTTACAAAGGCGTTGCAAAGGTGGACCAGGTGAACGTGCTGGAACGGGAGGTAAAAGATGTGCCTGCCAACCTATTTACCAACTACGTACCGCATAATGGCGATATGGTACAAATAGGCGCCATCACGGAGCGTTATACCAATCGCATCGTGCTGGAAGGTGCCGTTTATCGGCCGGGAGTATATGAGCTTAGCGCTGGCCTTACCTTAAGCGCCCTGTTAAAATCCGCACAGGGATTAAAACCGGAAGCCTATATGGACCGCGGCTACATTAAACGCACTATGCCCGATTTGGAGAAGCAGATGATTTCGTTTAAGCCCGTTGATGTGATTGCCGGCAAAGGCGACATACCGCTGTTGCGCGAGGACACGGTGGTTATATTTAATCGCGATGTGTTTACGTCAAGCCCTAAAGTTACCATTGATGGATTTGTGCGCAAACCGCAGGTAATTACCTACCGCAAAGGTATGACGCTGGCTGACATCGTGGCAACTGCGGGGGGATTTCCCGATGAGGCTGCTGAGCATCATATCGAAATATCACGAATAATCAAAAACGAGTCGGACAGTGTAGCTAATCAACAGGTTAACACATTTGTAGTTAATATGAATAACCCCGATGCCGGTAAAGATGTGGTATTGCAGCCTATGGATTTCATTTATGTGCCGAGGCTGGTAAATTACCGCTCGTTAGGTAATGTAAGCGTTCAGGGTGAGGTTGTTTTCCCGGGCGATTACGCTGTTCAGAAACGTGATGAAAGCGCGCTCGACTTCCTGAACCGCGCAGGAGGCGTTACTCCTCTTGGCTCGTTGGAAAATGCACAGGTTTACCGTAAAGGTATACGCGTAAATGTAGACCTTACGAGCAAAACTAATGGTAAAAAGGCATCTGTTGATATGATACTGATGCCTGGCGACAGCGTTTATGTACCGCGGGTTATCTCTTATGTTGAGGTATCCGGCTCGGTAAATAATCCGCAATATATCAGCTACAATGGGCATAGCTTTAAATATTACATCAATGCCGCGGGTGGTACAACGCAAAACGCAAGGCTTAAAGGCGCTTATATCAAGTATGCCGACGGCTTGAACCAGCCGGTAAAGCACTTCCTGTTTTTCAGGGATTATCCGGAAGTAAAACCGGGCAGCAAGATTATCGTACCTGAAAAAACCGCCGATTCGCGTATTAAAATTGGTATTGGCGATGTAGGCGCAATAGCAACTGCATTAACTGCCATAGTTAGTATTATCGCCATTCTACATAAATAAAAATGAGTCAGCAGACCCCGTCATACCCACACGAGCCAGAGTTTTCATTCAAAAAGCTGTTTGACGACCGCGCAGGCGATGTGGCTTATATATTTAAATTTAAAAAGGCCCTTGCGTTAATTTTAATTATCGGTGGATTGTTAGGCGCGCTTACTGCCTGGCTTTGGACGCCTAGTTATACCGCAAGGCTGACGTTTGTTGTCGACGATTCCAAATCATCATCTACCGGCGGATTATCTGCGCTGGCAGGACAATTTGGTTTTAATTTAGACGGTATTGGCGGCGCCAGCGGCGTACTGGCCGGCGATAACGTAGAAGAACTGCTGAAAAGCCATAAACTGATCAAGAAAACGCTTGTTACGGCTTACGACAGCACCCAAACCCTGGCCGACCGTTATGCTGCTATAAACAAGCTTGACAAAAAGTGGATAAAATACAGTCCTGACGGAAAGATTACGCGCTTTCCGCTTAATGGAAAGAATAACAACCGCCTGCAGGATAGCTTGCTGCACGAAATGACCATACTGATTTTAGGCGGCGAGTTCGGCATTTCAAAAACCGATAAAAAGCTAAGTTTTTTTGAAGTGAATGCTACTATGAAGGACGAGAAGCTTGCATTTTTGTTTTGTAACCGCATGATAAAACAAGCCACTGACTTCTTCATCAGCACCAAAACAAAAAGACTGAGAGATAATGTGGAGCGCCTGCAGCAGCGTGCAGATAGTATAGGCGCTTTATTAAACAAAAGAACTTATGCACTATCGTCGGCAAACCAAAGTTTGCTTGATGTTAACCCGGCTTACACGCAAGCTAATGCTAATGTTGACATAAAAGAGCGCGATAAAATTGTGCTCAGCACCGTTTTCTCCGAAACGGTAAAAAGTCTGGAATCGAGCAAGACTATGCTTGCGCAGGAAACACCAACTGTGCAGATTGTTGACGAGCCCGAGTATCCTTTAAAGAAAAACCGCCTGAAATATTCTATTGCTATTCTTGGCGGTTTTATTATATCGGGTATACTATTCAGCTTTTACATACTGCTTACGCGTAAAAAACGAGAAGCTAGAACCGGTAAGTAACACCTATCAGTGCATGCAGGTTAAAAGAATCGTTATGCGGAATATAATATTGCGACGGATTGTAGTCTTTTAATACCCATTCATAGTTTAATGATTTAACTCCCTCAAGCGTGGCGTTAAATATCAAATTTTTATAGGTCCAATCGCCTTGCAAAGCCACAGCAAAGTCTACCCAATTGCGGCTGTTGCCATTAATATCAGGATAGAATTTCTGTGAGAAATCAAGATTGTGTTCATAGCGCTCAAATCTTATACCGAGCGTTTTCAATCCCGATACCCAGCTTAACCCTGCGGATTGCAAGTTGCCGCCGCTTCCGGTACCAGCGCCCATAATCTGGCCTACATTGGTCTCGCCATAGGTAATTTGGCTATGAACGTACCAGCCGCCAGCTGTTCTGACTAACCTGTCAACAGTCTGCGATAATTGTGTTATTTCAGCGCTGAACAACAAATGCTGGTCAGCATTTGCCAGCGGCATCATTTTTCTCAGCCCGAATATATAGGCGCGGGAATGTTCAGGCGACCCGATAAAATCGCGAAAATTATAGGAATTATCATTTAAGCCGTATTCAAAATAAACTTCGGCTTGTGCTTTCGGAAATAGCCACCTGGCGTATAGCGATGTTTGCTGATCACGTGGGATAGGGTCGCCATCGTTGGTAGCTTGTTTTTGATATGGGAAAAAGAAGGGGACATATTCGCTCAGCGTATTAACGTCTTTGCGATAAGCGTCAAACGTCCTTATCAATCCCAAAGTAAGCCCCGGCACCCATCTTATCTGGTAGGTAATATTCACCCCCGTAAAATAACGCCAGTCGTCCCGTTTTTGAGCGTACAATTCTGTTCCGTTTGACAATTTATGCGTAATCAGCGGCGTAAAACCGGAACCATCCAGCCTGCCTGCTATTACCTCACCCTCAAACGCCCCTACTGGCGTCCTTATAGGGCGGGTTGTATTTAAGGTAATATGCTTAAATCCGGGTGCATTATTGCCCATGATAATAGAGTTCCGTATGCCGGGGCCCCACCACATGCTTTCGTTAGAAAGACCAATGGATATAGGGTCAAACGTTAACCTGATACTGCTTTCTCCCAAAAACGCTTTAGTATATGAACCAGTCCCAAAACGTTCCGGCTGGTCTATGTAATTATAGAAGTTATAATAATTCTTAAGGTCCGTATCGTTGTGACCTGTTGCAAAGCCGTTAAACGATGGATTTGCCGCATAAACAAACTGCGGCATTAATTGTACGCTCAAGGGCCCGTATTTTAAGAATATGCCACCAGTAGCCATTGTCTGGTAGCCTTTGGCCGGTATCATCGGGCCATCATTCCAACCATACGGGTTATGAGAATTAAACTGCTGAACCAGGCTTAGTGGCAGTATCTGAAACTTACCGGCACCGTTGGCAAACGAAACCGGGCCCATGTACGACCAATTGTCGCCTTTTAAAGTAGTGTCCGGGTCAAAGGCATCGTGTACTTTAAACGCGGTTGCAGGAAACATTGGGCGAACAGTAAATGATACGCTGGAATCTAATTTACCCAGTAATTGCTGCCTGCGATAGTAATCCTCCAAAGCAGGCGTACCTACCGGAAGTGATTGCGCCTTTACCGTACTTTTCAAAAAGAAAGTAAAAGCTGATATGAAACTTAGTATGTAAAATGTCTTTCTCATTGTAGCTGTAACGGTTAAAACCTGTATGAAACACCTGCCTGAAGTTGTACGTTAACCGCATTGGCTCCGTTGGTAAAATACGCGCCTCCGGGCAACTGTTTCAGGTACCATTGATAATTTAATGATTTCACGGCAGCAAGTTTCGCATTAAATATAAAATGACCGTAATCCCATTCGCCATTAGCTGCTACGCTTAAATCAACCCAGTGCCTCCTGAAATCGTAACTATCATAATAGGCATAGTAATAAAAGTCGTCGTTATGAATATACCGTTCAAACTGAAGGCCGAGGCGCTTTAATCCTTTTACCCAGCTTAACTCCAATGATTGCAGGTTACCGCCGGGGCCAATACCTGCGCCAAGCGCCTCGCCATAATTGGTATAACCCGACCGTATGCCGGTGCTTGTATACCATTCATTCCCCGCCTTAATTTTATCTACATTGGTCTCCGCCATTTGGGTTACCTCTACGCCAATCAAAAGGTTTTCATTCCTCGCAGCATTAAAAGTCACCATTTTTCTCAATCCAAAAATATAGGCACGTGATTGATTTGGCGACAATAATGCCTGTGTCAGATCGCCTGTGTAATTGTTGTGGCCCCACTCAAAATATATCTCGGCTTTTTCCTGCGTCCACAGCCAGCGCATAAATAAGGCGCTTCGCTCATCTTGTTTGTTAATTGCCTCGTTAGGCGCATCGGTATTTTTTATCGGCGCAAACAATGGTAATATGCTCTTTAAACCGTTAAGGTCTTTACCGTAGGTTTGCGAGCTTTGGTCAAAGCCAAGGAATAACCCCGGTATCCATTTAGGCTGCCAGGTTAATACTATACCGGCCAGGTAACGCCAGTCGGTAGGTTTTGGCACATACAAATCAGTCCCGAAATAATAATGGTCAGGTTCAAGGGGCCCAAAACCGGAGTTGTTCAGCTTACCCCCTATCAGCTGTCCTTCAAATGAGCCGATAGGCGTTTGGATAGGCTTTATAGTATTTAGCGTAATATGCATAAAGCCGGGCGCGGTGTTGCTCATTAAAAGCGAGTTACGAATGCCCGGACCCCACCAAAGATTTTCTGTAGACAAGCCGAGCGACATAGAGCCATAGTTAACCCTGATGCTGCTTTGTCCGGGCCGGAACCTGTTATATGAGCCGGTACCAAAACGGGCCGGCAAGTCAATGTTATTGTATATATCGTAATACCTGGCAAAAATCACATCGTAATGATTTTTATTAAACGTCTCAAAATCGGAATTTGCCGCCATCAGCAATTCCGGTCTGAACTGTATTGTCAATATGCCGTACTTTATGTGTACGCCGCCGCTCAGTACTGTCTGCAATCCCTTTGCAGGAATCATAATTCCGTCATTCCAACCGTAAGGATGGTCTGAGTTAAATTGCGTTTGAAGGGTAACGGGCAAAAAATTCACGGCAATATTGGTGCCGCCGTCAACTTTCCACAAACGGTGGGGGCCAAGTCCTTGCGGGCTGGTGGTACTATCGGGGTAAAATACGTTTGCCGATTTATTAATGATACCCGGAAAAATAGGCCTGACGGTGAATGAGACATTTGAATCTGCAGTCCCCATCAGCTGCGATCGGCGATAATAATCCTCAAGTCCCTGTGTGCCCACAGGTAATGTTTGTGCTTTCGCCGCAAATTGTACAAAGGCTGCTAACGCACATATAAACGAAAGTTTCAAAATCTTCATAGGGTAGATGCTTTTACAGTAATGTTATCTATCGACCAGCTTTCGTCACATTTAGGGGTAAGCGTGTTGGTTTGTACCAATTTATCTAAACACTGTAATTTCAGCGTGCTTTCGGAATGTTTAAAGGTTTTTACAATTTTATACAGGGTTGTACCATGGGTGCTGAAAGACCAGGCGCATAAACCAGGCAAATCAGTGCGGGAACTTCCTACTTTAGGGTTGTAATAATTATTGGGATAATTTAATGGATACGATTGCGGCGAGCAAAACTGCCCTGGCCCGCAGTCTGCATTTGAGAATGTGGTGTTGATATAGGTGCTGCCATCCACCAGCATGGTCCACATATCCGGGCCGTCAGGAGCGGCTTTGTTTCCATCCCAACTGTCATGTATATACAAATCAAAGGAAATGGTGACCAAATCGTGCCCGGGCAGGTTTTTAAGCGATAAAATAAAACCACCGTTATTGTAATTTCCAAGTACGGTGCTCTTATTAAAAGTCATGGTAACGCCGTCAGTAATATTTGTCAGGTCGTTCGTTTCAAAATCATTGTTGTAAACTACTACAACATTGCTAACGTTTTTATGGCACGACAAAATAAAAAGAAGCGGAACTATAAAAAGTAGTTTCTTGCTCATATGGTAGTGTTAGGTATGAGGTCTAATTCCTCAAAAATCGAATTTTTGCTTTTAAACTCGCTTACCATCTGCTTCATCAACATTACCACTTTTTGATTATTGTTATTCTGAGCCTGCAATACCAAATCGTGCACCTGCTTTTCAACATCAGTAAACTTATACTCCCGCACCTTTCCAATCATGATTTTTTCGTGATGGGTTGGCATGGTATTTTCATTATCATTCAGTAATTCTTCAAATAACTTCTCGCCGGGCCTTAGTCCGGTATACTCAATCTTAATATCGTGGTTGGGCGTTAAACCCGCCAGCCGGATCATCGTCTTCGCCAGATCGACAATTCTTACCGATTTGCCCATATCGAAAATAAAAATCTCTCCGCCTTTACCCATGCACCCAGCCTCAAGCACTAACCGGCAAGCCTCGGGGATAGTCATAAAATAACGGGTTATTTCGGGATGGGTTACTGTTACCGGTCCGCCTTTTTCAATCTGCTCTCTAAACCGGGGTATAACCGAACCGTTTGAACCCAAAACATTCCCGAAACGGGTTGTAATAAAACGGGCTGTGGCTTTGCTGTTATTTAAATGGCTTAAGCCATTGGTGAATTCCTGCCGGGTGTTGCTATGAATATAATTATTTAACGACTGCACGTAAATTTCGGCGATCCTTTTCGACGCCCCCATTACGTTTGTAGGGTTTACAGCCTTATCTGTCGAAATCATTACAAATTTCTTTACATCATATTGTACAGAAAGATCGGCTATAGTTTTTGTGCCCAGCACGTTGGTTTTTATCGCCTCGGCGGCGTTATCTTCCATCATGGGTACGTGCTTGTAAGCTGCAGCATGGTACACGTAGTGGGGCTTATACGTTTCGAAGAGATGCTGCATTCTTTTTACATCTTTTACGTCTCCTATAAACGCGTGAAAGTTGGTTTCAGTATGCCTGCACTCTATTTCAAGGTATAAGTGGTGCAGGGCAGTTTCAGACTGATCGCACATGATAATAAGGCCTGCCTGCATTTTTAACAGTTGCCTTACAATCTCGCTCCCGATTGAGCCCGCTGCCCCCGTTATTAATATCCGCTTACCTTTTAATTCAGACTGAATAGCGGCGATATCTATATGGATCGGCTTCCGGTTCAGCAAATCTTCAATATTTATTTTCTGGATTTGCATTGACTGTTTATTACCGCTCGGCCAGATATCATGGGAAGGTATATGCAACACCTTAACGCTATTTTCGAGGCAGGTATCAATAATACTATTTCTCGCTTCATCCGGTATAGTGTAAGCAGCGAAAATAATTTCATCCAGTTCATGTTCGGCAATTAAAAAAGGCAGGTTTGCTGCATCCAAAATTTTTATACCGTCAATTGATTTGCCTACTTTTCTCTGGTCATCATCAACAAAAGCTATCACACTTTTATTAACCTTATTATCATGGTCGAAAATTCTTTTAGCGGCCACTCCGGCTTCTCCTGCTCCGTAGATAACAACCCGCTTTTTATCTAGCCTAAGGTTTTTAATATATACAAAAAAATATTTTATCACCACCCTGTAGATAACCATCAGTAAAAAGCAGGCCAGGCAACTGATAATAAGTACAGAGTTTGATATGAATATTGGCTTGGTAAGTGCAAGCGACACAATATTCATTAACAGGAATGAACAATGAATTATGACTACCGACAGCAATATGCGGAACGAGTCTTGTGCGCTGGTGTACCTTATAATGCCGGTGTATGTTTTAACGGCAAGGAATACTACCGTACTTAATATAATGATAATTAGTGAATTACGGCTAAATTCTGTAAGATTTACGCTGGAAAAATCAAGGTTATGTTTAATAAAATAGCCCAGGGATAACGAAACAAAACAAATAGACAAATCGAGCAGGAAGATAATCCAACGTGGTACTATATTTATTTGACCAAAGGAGGTAGAAGTATTCATAATAAGTAGCGCAATTATAAAATACTGTATAATTCATCTTTATAATTTACAATAGCCTGCCGGTTTCAATCAACAATACTTTTGTAATTAAGGTTTCCGCAAAAGTAATAATCTAATATTGGATTTCGATATTTATTAAAACAAACGATATCTGAGCTTTCGGCAGCATTCTGTGGTTGCAATAGTTACGCTTAATTTTCATTTAATAAATTGATAATAAAAAAGTATTAATTTTAACAAATTATCAATTTTACAACTTTTAAATATGACGACATTTACATTAACGCAAAAATTTTAAGAAATTTTAAATTAAAACTCAAATTCGGTAATTTCGTACTCGCACCATTTTATAAACGGCATTACTTACGATGGATCAAGCTGAAACGAACCGGGGGCTTTACAGGCCGGAATTTGAACACGACTCGTGCGGTACGGGTTTTATAACCAACATAAACGGGCATAAAAGTCATAAAATAATTGACGACGCGCTTTCTATGCTCGAGCATATGGAACACCGCGGCGCCTGCGGCTGCGACCCCGAAAGCGGCGACGGAGCAGGTGTATTGATACAAATTCCGCATGAATTTTTTATGGAAGAATGCTCCGACCAGGAGATAAGCCTTCCTGAAGCAGGCGCTTACGGCGTGGGCATGATATTTTTTCCGAAAGAATCAGCGCTGAAAAAGGCATGCAAAACAATAATTGATAATGCTGTAGAAAAGCTGGGCCTGCATAGCTTAGGTTACCGCAAGGTGAATGTAGATTCATCGGTAATTGGTGAAACAGCGCGTAAAGCGGAGCCTTCTGTTGAGCAGATTTTTGTCCAAAGGCCGCACAATATTAACAACACCGAGGACTTTGAACGCAAGCTATATATATTAAGGCGTTACATTAACAAAACGGTAACAGAAAATATACCAACTGCGGCAGAGCATTTTTACTTTACCTCACTATCATGCAAAACCATTATTTACAAAGGCCAGGTAACCACTTACCAGCTGCGTAAATATTTTAAGGATTTAACCGACCCGCGCATTGCGTCTGGCCTGGCCATGATACACTCGCGGTTCTCAACCAATACATTCCCATCGTGGAAACTGGCTCAGCCTTTCCGGTTGATTGCACACAATGGTGAAATTAACACGCTTACCGGTAACTTAAACTGGTTTTACTCTGGTGTGAAATCGCTGGCGTCGTCATACTTTACCGGCGAGGAGATGGAGATGTTGTTGCCGGTTATCGATAACAACCAATCAGATTCGGCATGTCTTGATAATATCATCGAAATATTACAGCATACCGGGCGCTCACTGCCGCATGTAATGATGATGCTTATCCCAGAAGCATGGGATGGCAACGAGCAAATGGACCCGATAAAGAAAGCATTCTATGAATTCCATGCCACCTTAATGGAACCATGGGATGGGCCCGCTGCTATCAGTTTTACAGATGGAAAGGTGGTTGGCGCACTGCTTGACAGAAATGGCTTGCGTCCGCTCCGTTTTGCCATCACCAGTGATGGTCGCGTAATAGCAGCCTCAGAAGCAGGTGTTTTGAATATCGACGAAAGCCTTATCATACGCAAAGGCCGCTTACAGCCGGGCAAAATGTTGCTGATTGATACCGAGCAGGGCAAAATAATTACGGATGATGAAATTAAGCACCAGATAGCTTCCCGTCAGCCTTATGGCCGTTGGCTGGAAAATTATAAGATTGAACTTGGGCAATTAGGCGAGCCGCGTTTGGCATTCGCAAGTTTGACCGACGATTCGGTTTACCGTTACCAGCAGGTATTCGGCTATACCCGCGAGGATATAGAGAGCATCATCAAACCAATGGCTGTTGACGGCAAAGAACCAATAGGCTCAATGGGTACCGATGTGCCGCTTGCGATACTATCTGATAAGCCGCAGCATATTACAAGCTACTTTAAGCAGTTCTTCGCCCAGGTAACCAACCCTCCTATCGACCCGATACGCGAGCGTTTGGTGATGAGTTTATCCACATTCATCGGCAACAACGGTAACCTGCTCGACGAGGACAAAATGCACTGCCATTGCGTGGTATTGCAGCACCCGATATTAAAAAATCACCAGCTTGAAAAGCTGCGCAGTATAGATACCGGCATGTTTCATGCTAAAACGCTGCAAACTTATTATAATGCAGACGGTAACCCCGGCTCACTGGAAAAAGGTTTAGCAAGACTTTGCCGCTACGCCGAAGATTCTGTGGACGATGGTTTCGAAGTACTGATTCTATCAGACCGCGCCATCGATTCAGAGCACGCGCCGATACCATCCTTACTGGCGGTTTCTGCGGTGCATCACCACCTCATCCGTACCGGCCGCCGCGGCGCTGTTGGATTAGTTGTTGAAACCGGCGATACCTGGGAAGTACACCACTTTGCCTGCTTACTGGCATTCGGTGCGACGGCTATCAATCCATACCTGGCCTTGAGCACTATAAAGACGCTCAAAAATAACGGCAGCCTTGAAACCAATCTCGACATAAAGGCCCTGCAAAAAAACTACGTAAAATCAGTTAACGATGGCCTGTTAAAGATATTCTCTAAAATGGGTATCTCAACCCTGCAATCCTACCATGGTTCACAGGTATTCGAGATATTGGGCATCAATCAAACCGTTGTAGATAAATACTTTACCGGCGCAGTTACCCGTATCGGTGGCTTAGGCCTTGACGAATTGGCCCGCGAATCGCTTTGCAAGCATAAGATAGGCTTCGGTGGTTCAAAAGCCGGCGCTCATTTGTTGCCTGAAGGCGGCATTTACCAATGGAAGCGCCGTGGCGAACAGCACTTGTTTAACCCGACAACAGTTCACCTGTTGCAGCATGCTACCCGCAGCAACGATTTCAATGTTTATAAAAACTACGCCAAAGAAATAAACGAACAAAGCGAAAAGCATTTCACCATCCGCGGCCTGTTGGATTTTGCGCACCACCGTGAGCCAATAACCCTTGATGAGGTTGAACCGGCCGAAAACATCATGAAACGCTTTGCCACAGGTGCAATGTCCTTTGGCTCTATATCGCACGAGGCGCACAGCACCATGGCCATTGCCATGAACCGCATTGGCGGCAAAAGCAATACCGGCGAGGGCGGCGAGGACGAAATACGTTACGAGCCGTTGCCAAACGGCGATTCAATGCGCTCGGCTATCAAACAGGTGGCATCAGCACGTTTCGGTGTTACCTCAAATTATTTGACTAACGCTGATGAGCTGCAAATAAAAATGGCACAGGGTGCTAAGCCCGGCGAGGGCGGTCAGCTTCCCGGCCACAAGGTGGACGACTGGATTGCAAAAACCCGTCACTCTACTCCCGGCGTAGGCCTGATTTCTCCCCCGCCGCACCACGATATTTATTCTATCGAGGATTTAGCCCAGCTGATATTCGACCTTAAAAATGCTAACAGAGCAGCACGTATCAACGTAAAATTGGTATCGAAAGCTGGCGTCGGCACTATAGCCGCAGGTGTTGCCAAAGCGCATGCAGATGTTATCCTGGTTGCAGGTTATGACGGCGGTACAGGCGCATCACCCATCAGCTCGATAAAACACGCTGGTTTGCCATGGGAACTTGGTTTAGCAGAAGCACACCAAACCCTGGTACGCAACAAACTGCGCAGCCGCGTTGTACTGCAAACCGATGGCCAGCTAAAAACCGGACGTGATTTGGCTATCGCTACCTTAATGGGGGCTGAAGAATGGGGGGTTGCTACTGCAGCCCTGGTTGCCGGCGGCTGTATCATGATGCGTAAATGTCACCTGAACACCTGCCCTGTAGGTGTTGCCACGCAGGACCCGGAATTAAGGAAATTATTCTCGGGTAAACCGGAGCATGTTGTAAACCTGTTCAGATTTATGGCAGAGGAGCTGCGCGAGATAATGGCCGAGCTTGGTTTCCGTACCATAAACGAAATGGTTGGCCGCGTACAATTCCTAAAGGTAAAAGACGGCATCCAAAATTGGAAAGCACAAACTGTCGACCTCTCAGGAATCCTTCACCCGGTTAATACCGCTAAAGGTTCTACACTTTACAATAGTGAAAAGCAGGACCATGGCATGGATGCTATACTCGACTGGAAGCTGCTTGAGGCAGCACAACCTGCGCTGGCCGATAAAACTCCTGTATTTGCCACCTTCGATGTAAAGAACGTGGATCGTACTATAGGTACCCTGCTATCGAACGAGATATCAAAAATTTACGGCTCAGCCGGATTGCCGGATAATACCATCAACTTTAAGTTTAAAGGTTCGGCAGGTCAAAGCTTTGGCGCATTCAATACCAAGGGTGTTTCGTTCGAGCTGGAAGGCGAAGCTAACGACTATGTAGGCAAAGGCTTGTCAGGAGCACAGCTGGCTATCTATCCTTCAGAAAAAGCAACCTTCACACCTGAAGAAAATATCATTATCGGCAATGTGGCCTTATATGGCGCTACATCCGGCGAAGTATTTATCCGCGGTATGGCCGGCGAGCGCTTTGCCGTGCGTAACTCGGGTGCAACAACAGTTGTTGAAGGCATAGGCGACCACGGCTGTGAATACATGACCGGCGGCCGCGCACTGATACTTGGCGAAACAGGCCGCAACTTTGCAGCCGGTATGAGCGGAGGTATCGCATGGGTATATAACCCTAACAACACCTTCGCCGACAACTGCAATACCGAGATGGTTGACCTTGATCCGCTATCGCAGCAGGACGAGGAGCAAATAAAAGGATTGCTACACAAACATGTACACTTAACCGGCAGCAAGGTCGCGCAAAATTTGCTTAACAATTGGGCTTTGGCTTCAGGACAATTTGTTAAAGTGTACCCGAGAGAATACAAAAAGGTTATTGAGAAACTACAATATCAAACTATCAGCTAATGGGAAAACCGACAGGATTTCAGGAATTTACCAGGGAGTTGCCGGCAAAAACACCAGTTGCCGAGCGTACTAAAAACTATAAAGAGTTTGTTCACCTGTACACCGACGAAAAGCTGAACCAGCAATCTGCGCGCTGCATGAACTGCGGTATTCCCTTTTGCCATTCGGGTTGCCCGCTGGGTAATATTATCCCGGAGTTTAACGATGCTGTTTACCGCAAAAACTGGGAAGAGGCTTATAATATTCTTTCATCAACCAATAACTTCCCGGAGTTTACCGGCAGAATTTGCCCTGCTCCATGCGAGTCGGCTTGTGTGCTGGGTATCAATAAGCCGGCCGTTGCCATCGAGGAGATTGAAAAGCACATCATAGAGATAGCTTATAAAAACAAGCTGGTTAAGCCAACCGCGCCGCTGGTAAAAAGCGGTAAAAAGGTTGCTGTAGTTGGCTCGGGCCCCGCTGGCCTCGCCGCTGCAGCACAGCTGGTTAAAGCCGGTCACGCGGTAACTGTTTACGAACGTGATGATCGCATAGGCGGCCTGTTGCGCTACGGCATCCCCGATTTTAAGCTGGAGAAAAATATTATCGACCGTCGCCTGGAAATTATGGAAAAGGATGGTATTGAGTTTAAAACCAATACCAATGTGGGCGAAGATATTTCTGCTGATGAGCTGGCTCGTGCAAATGACGCAGTAATACTGGCAGGCGGTTCAACTATCCCGCGTAACCTTAACATCCCCGGCAGGGAATTCAAAGGCGTCCATTTTGCGATGGACTTTTTGAAACAACAAAACAAACGCGTAAGCAATATTAAAGTTGCTGATGAAGATATTTTAGCAACCGATAAAGATGTAATTGTTATCGGCGGCGGTGACACCGGTTCCGACTGCGTGGGTACATCAAAACGCCAGGGTGCAAAATCTATCAGGCAGTTTGAGGTGATGGTACGCCCGCCGGAGCAGCGTACCAAACACATGCCATGGCCTACTTACCCTATGCTGTTAAAAACCACCAGCAGCCACGAAGAGGTGGATGCTGATGGTCACTGGAGGCACTGGGGTATAGAAACTATCGAGTTTTTGGGGGACGAGCAGGGCAACCTGCGCGCTTTAAAAGTGGTGGATGTATCGTGGGAAGAAGACATTAACGGTCGCCCTGTGGCTAAGACGGTTATTCATGGTTCCGAACGCGAAATACCTTGCCAGCGCGTATTCCTGGCGATGGGCTTCCTGAATCCGCAATACGAAGGTCTGTTAGAAAGCCTTGGGGTTGAATTAGATGGTCGCAACAATGTGCGCGCAACCGAAAAAGCTTACCGCACCAGTGTTAGCAAAGTTTTCACGGCGGGCGATATGCGCCGCGGTCAGTCGCTGGTAGTGTGGGCGATTTCGGAAGGACGTGAGGCCGCCCGTAAGGTGGATGAGTTCCTTATGGGGCACTCCCTCCTGGAAAGCAAGGACGCAGTTAATCAGTTTGACGAGGTGTTTTGAGGGGGAGATTAGAGACCGGAGATTAAAGATTAGATTTTATTCATTCGGACAATTAGCAAGTCAGTTAATCAATTATACCAATGTGAGCCGGGCGACAGGGATGTCGTCCGGTTTTTTGTTTAAAATGCTTTTACTTCTACTGATAATGCCCGTAAAGTGAGTGGTACGATCTGCACATCCTCAACCTTATATACAATTCGATGCTGAAGATTTATTCTCCTTGACCAGTAACCGGAATAGTTGGCCTTAAGTGGTTCGGGTTGACCAATACCATCAAATGGCGTTTTACAACAACTTTCTAAAAGGCTAAAAATCTTCTTTACAGATTTTATATCATTTTTCATCCACCAGCCCAAATCCTGCCAGGCTTTAGGCATAAAATGAAGCTCACGCATCAAGCATTGACTTTAATTCTGCAAGACTAAGGGGAGTTGGAACGACTCTGCCAGTTTCATACGCTTCTATGCTTTGCAAAATTTCAGGATTACTAATCTCATTGCTTGCAATCGGCTTCACGGCTTTTATAAAGGATATATTTTTTAAGAATCTTCTACAAAGGTAGTTTCATTACCGGCAACCTCTATTTCTAAAATATATTTCATAAAAAACGGATTAATAAACGATACCGGTGTCTAATAAGCAGGCATTCGGATATACAAGTTTAAGGTAAAATATTTAAGAAAAATATGCGCTATCGACTTGAATTCGTTACTCCTTTCATTTTATTTTAAAAGCATCCTAAAATAAATTATTTTTGCCCTTCACTACCTGAAATTTTTTCAAGTGCCGGACAGTATAGTAATTATTCCCACCTACAACGAGAAAGAGAATATCGAACGGATGATCCGGAAGGTATTTTCACTTCAGCATGATTTCCATATTTTGGTAATCGATGATGGTTCCCCCGATGGCACTCCGCTGATTGTAAAACAGTTACAACAGGAATATCCTGAACGCTTGTTTATGGAAGAACGCGCCGGCAAGCAAGGCTTAGGCACGGCTTATATCCATGGTTTCAAGTGGTCAATCGCGCATCAGTATGATTACATCTTCGAGATGGATGCCGATTTTTCGCATAACCCCGACGATCTGTTAAGACTGCGTGATGCCTGTATAGAAGGCGCTGATGCCGTTGTCGGTTCGCGTTATGTTAACGGCGTTAACGTGGTGAACTGGCCGATGAGTCGTGTGCTGATGAGCTACTTTGCATCCGTTTATGTACGTTTTATAACCGGCATAGATGTACGTGATGCTACCGCCGGCTTTATGTGCTACAGGCGCAAGGTATTGGAAACCATCAATCTTGACAAAATAAAGTTTGTGGGCTATGCCTTCCAGATTGAGATGAAATACACTACCATCAAGCACGGCTTTAAACTAGTGGAAGTCCCCATCATCTTCACCGACCGCACAGCCGGGACATCAAAAATGTCTACCAGTATTTTCCGGGAAGCTTTTTTTGGTGTGATACAGATGAAGATAAATTCTATTTTCAGGAAATACCCTGAGGGATGAGGCGAACGGTAAAAGGTGAAAGGTAAAAAGTCGCTAACCCAACAGTTTGTTCATACTTTGGTTTATAAGATATTGGCTTTTTCTCGCTTTAAACGTCTCCAATTCAAAACCTTTTACCTTTAACCTTTTACCTTTCGCCTAAAAATACTAATTTCGTTGGCAATGAATGAGCATCTGGATCCCGACCGCGACCGCCTCTCCCCCGCTGAACGTGATATTGAAAAAGTATTGCGGCCGCAGGTATTTGAGGATTTTACCGGGCAGGAAAAATTATTAGCTAACCTAAAAATATTTGTGCTTGCAGCCCGCCAGCGCGGCGAAGCGCTTGACCATGTGCTTTTACATGGCCCCCCGGGATTAGGCAAGACAACCCTTTCGCACATTATAGCTAACGAGATGGGCGTGGGTATTAAAATTACCTCGGGCCCGGTGCTGGATAAGCCTGGCGACCTTGCCGGATTGCTCACGAATTTGGAAAGCGGTGATATTTTATTCATTGATGAAATACATCGTTTAAGTCCGCTGGTCGAGGAATACCTTTATTCGGCCATGGAGGATTTTAAGATAGACATTATGCTGGAGAGCGGCCCTAATGCGCGCTCGGTGCAGATTTCGTTGAACCCATTTACCTTGGTTGGCGCTACCACCCGCTCAGGCCTGCTGACAGCACCGCTACGTGCGAGGTTTGGTATAAATTCCAGGCTGGAATATTATGATGCCAAGCTGCTTACTACCATCCTGCTGCGTTCATCATCTATATTAAAAACCCCAATTAGTGATGAAGGCGCTTACGAGATTGCCCGCCGAAGCCGCGGTACACCGCGTATAGCCAACGCCCTGTTGCGCCGTACCCGCGATTTTGCCCAGATAAAAGGCGACGGTAATATCGATACCGCCATTGCTAAGTATGCCTTGAATGCGCTTAATGTTGATGAGCATGGCCTGGACGAGATGGACAATAAGATACTCACCACTATTATCGATAAGTTTAAAGGCGGTCCGGTTGGTGTAAAAACCATAGCGACCGCCGTTGGCGAAGACGAAGGCACCATTGAAGAAGTGTATGAGCCTTTTTTAATACAGGAGGGCTTTTTAATGCGTACTACCCGCGGCCGCGAGGTAACAGAATTGGCGTATCGCCATCTCGGAAAAATAAAAATGGGCGGAAACCCTTCTTTATTTTAACTTATAGTTATACATTTGAAATTATAAACCGATCTGCCCCGGTGAAAAACATTTAACTATAACTGGCATGTTTTATACATGCCCGGTCGCTTCCTGTTTGCACCAGCAGATATTTTTTAATATTAAATATTTACCGGAAGCTGTTATTTTGAATATATACAACTACAATATTCTTGATGATAAGGAACTAACCGCCCTGCTGCAAAAAGGCGACGAGCATGCTTTTACCGAAATTTACAACCGGTATTGGGATAAGCTTTTCGCTATTGCCGCCAATAAGCTGAAAGACCTTGATGAAGCCGAAGAAATTGTGCAGGATATATTCGTATCGCTGTGGAAACGCCGTGAGGAATTGTGCACCGTTGATACACTAAGCCCTTACCTGGCCGTATCGGTAAAGTACCGCGTAATTAAATACCTCGATAAACAGAGCAGCCGCCAGCGCTACACCTATCATAACCGGCAAACCGCCACGCTTGCCGACGACTCTACCCAGCAATGGCTCGAATTTGAAGAACTGCGCAGCCGACTGGCCATGTTCGTAGCCGACCTTCCCGAGAAATGCCGCCTGGTTTACCGCCTAAGCCGCGAATCAGGCTTCTCTCAAAAAAGAATAGCCGGCGAATTGGGCATATCAGAAAAAACTGTGGAAGCGCATTTGGGCAAGGCGCTTAAAACCTTAAGGGCGAGGTTGAGTAGTTTTTTGTTGTAGATCGTACCCCGATCTTCGTTTTCAAATCACTTGTATTAATATATATCCAATTCAGACATTACAATATATTGACGTTTGATCAAATTTGCTGCGTCATCAAATATTGCTATATTTAGCTGTAATAGTTCAACTCCTCACCTTATGCGTATCCTGCCAACTTCAAAAATATTTGCAGCTGTATTGTCCATGGCCTTTATTTTTATTTTGAGGACGACGTCGGCGCTGGCACAGGACCCATGGCAGGACGCGCTGGTGAAAGGAAATTATGGCAGCGATGCAACTGCCGGACACTATGCCAATATCCGGGGCGCCAAATTTTACTACGAGGTTTATGGCAGCGGGCAGCCGCTGCTGCTCCTGCATAATAATGACGGCTTCATAAAATACTTTTCCAACAATATCCCATATTTCGTTGCCCATCATTACCAGGTTATCGCCATGGATAGCCGCGCGCAGGGTAAATCTGTCGACCCAAAAGACTCACTGACCTACGAAATGATGGCTGATGATGCCAATGCATTGCTGGATCACCTTCATATCGACTCGTGCGATGTGATCGGTTGGAGCGATGGGGGTATCGACGGCCTGCTGCTCGCTATGCGTCATCCCGAAAAGGTGAAAAAACTTGCTGTTACCGGCGCTAACTTGTGGCCCGACAGTACTGCCCTGGCTCCTTTTATTTACCGATGGATTAGCGGACAACGGGATTCGCTAAACCGGCTGGCGCAAACCCCGGATATCAAACATCAATTAAAAATGGTTAACCTGATGCTGAAAGAGCCGCATATCAGCCTCTCCCAACTCAAGGCGGTACGATGCCCGACGCTTGTTATCGGCGGCGACTATGATGCCATTTTACCCAGGCACACCCTCGATATTGCGGCGGCTATTCCACGTGCCTATCTGTGGATTTTACCACGTTCAGGGCATCCTACGCTTATTTTCCATTCCGGTCTTTTCAATCAAACGGTTCATAATTTTTTTAGCAGACCCTATGAAAGCCTGGAGGGTTGGGGACGGTTGCTGCGCTGAATTTGAGGTATTTGCATTTGATAAAAATGTATTGTTAACTTCGACGAGGGCGTATCTGTTATTCTTTCACATATCTCAGCGCAACACATCCTGATGGAAGAGGCTTTGATTCGATAAGCTTTAGCCGTAGTTTCTCCTGTACATTAATACCATCAAACAATCGCCTTCCCTCCCCCACAATTACCGGGTGAACGACTATATGAAATTCATCTACCACGCCGGCTTTTATCAACTGCAAAGGCAACTCTACTCCCCCGAGTGAAATATCTCTGCCGGGCTGCTGCTTTAATCTCAATATCTCTTCTACAGGGTCCGTATTCACGACTCTTGATTTCTTGTCTTCGACGCCTTTTAATGTTCGCGAGAAAACCAATCTGTCAATGCTATCAAAAACCCGCGCAAATTTGTTTATGGTTTTACTCATTGATTGTTCCTTCGCAACATCAGGCCAAAAGGGGACCATCAATTCGTAGGTTTTGCGCCCGTAAACAATCAGGTCGGCGTTCCGCATAAGGTCTGCAAAATACAAATGTATATCTTCAGTACCCGATACCTTTGTATGATCGCAACAGCCATCTAAAGTTTGATTGATTCCGTAGATTACTTTCCTCATAGGGTTGGTTTTGGTTCTCCGTTTTTTAAAATTAGCGATTTTTCAATTTAACGTGTCGCCGTCTAACAAAATTACCGCTATTCGCTACGTAAACTGTTTACCGGATTGGCCACGGCGGCTTTGATAGTCTGGAAACTTATAGTTGCGAGTGCCAAAAGCAATACGAACGCCGTCGCCAGCAAAAATATCCACGCGCTGATATTAATTCGGTACGGATAATTTTCGAGCCATTTATGCATGGCCCACCAGGCTGCCGGTGTTGATACGGCAGCAGAAATCAAAACCAACGCCGCAAAATCTATCGAAAGCTTGTTGACTATATCTTTAACACGCGCTCCAAATACCTTTCGGATACCGATCTCTTTTTTGCGCCGTTCGGCAGACAATGTCCCCAGACCAAACAAACCGATACATGAAATAAATATGGTAAGCCCCGCGCCGAAAGCTACTATCTGTTTCCATTTAGCTTCTTTATCATATTGTGCGGCAACCTCGGCATCTTTAAATTTATACCGGTAAGGTATAGCAGGAAAATCCGCTCTAAACTCTTTTTGAATACGTTGTAATGCTTCAGCTTTATTTTTATCGCCAATTCGCACGAAGATATTTCCCCACGGATAGTCGGGCCTCATACTATATAAAATGGGAAACATTTTTTCATTAAGCGACTGGTAATGATAATCCTTTACCACCCCCACAACAGTGAACGTTTTTTTGTCATTTGGGAAATTAACTGTCTGCCCTATCGGGTTCTTCCAGCCTGCTTCTTTTGCATATTGTTCACTTATCAGCACCGAATTATTGCTATCAGCGGCCATATTCTTCGAAAAATTTCGACCCTTAATCATGGACACCTTAAATAGCGGTAGATAATCTTCATCGATATGCTGCAGGTCAAACTCAAATTGTTGTGAGCCGTTGATGAGGGCAGTAGTCCGCCATGGGTCGCCCTGGTCGGAAGTTACATCAATGATATTGGGGTCTTTCGATAATTCGTTCTTAAAAACCGACAATTTTGTTTTATCGAGATTAAAGCCGCTGATAGTCACCACATTTTTATCATTATAGCCCAAATCAAAATGCATAAGGTAATTGAATTGGGAATAAATGGTGATAGTTGATATAATCAGGAATGTAGCCAGCGTAAACTGGAGAATCACCAGGCCTTTTGACAGGTAATTTTTGCCGGCATATTGGGTGCGGTTATATAAAGCCTGCACCGGGTTAAAGCCCGACAGCACCAAAGCCGGGTAGAAACCCGCCAGCATCCCGGTAAGCAGGAATAAACCTATATAGCCCGCCACCAGCTTAAAACTTAATAAGTAATCGAAAGCCAGGGCCTTATTGGTTAAGGTATTAAAGAATGGCAACACTGTTTGCACTAACATTATCGCCAGCACGAATGCTACAAGGCTCAGCATAAACGACTCGCCCAAAAATTGTATAACCAACTGCCTGCGCCGGCCACCCACAACCTTGCGGATCCCCACTTCCTTTGCACGTTTAAGTGAGCGGGCAACGGTAAGGTTTACAAAATTGATACATGCTATGGCAAGAATAAATAGAGCGATACCGGTAAGGATATAAGAATACGTTGGATTACCGGCATCCGACAGGCCATTATCCGCCGGATAATCGGTACTGGTGTGCATGGCAAGTAACGGCTGCAGCACATAGGTTATCGCATCCTTATTCCCATTCTTTTCTGCCGATTCCTTTATCTGGCTTGCGGCATCGCCTTGGTATATTTTATTGATTTTTGCCGTCAATTGCTTAACATCTGTTCCGGGTTTTATTACAAGGAATGTGTTTTGGAAAAAGTTAAGCCATTGATTGCGCGCTGCTCTCAGGTTTTGAGGTAACAGCATCTGTATCTTAATAGATGAGTTTTGCGGCGACTTTTTGGTGACGGCAGTAACCGTGAACGGTACGAATTGACCTTTTACTTTCAGGTCGAGTGTTTTGCCGACCGGGTTTACTTTACCGAAATATTTTTCAGACACTTCTTCCGATAGTACAATGGAATGCGGATCAGTAAGGGCCTTTTGCGGGTTACCGTATAGTACCGGGAAAGTAAAAACGGAAAAGAAATTACTATCGGCAAACAAGGCTACCTGGTCGAATACTTCATTATCCCGTCTAACGGTATAGTCGGTGCCGTACAGGCGCGCAAAATCCTGTACTTCGGGAAGCTGCTGCTTAAAGGCCGGACCGGGCATATCGCCGGTACCCGAAAATTTATGCACCTGCCCATCCTGACTTTTGGAATTAACTACCAGGTGATAAATATTAGCTGCGTTAACATGGAATCGATCATAGCTCACGTCGTCCATCGCATATAAAAAAATAAGCATGCAGCAGGCCAGGCCCACGCTGAGGCCTGCGATGTTAATTACCGAGAACGCCCTGTTACGCCAAAGGTTCCGGAATGCGGTTATGATATAGTTTCTGATCATGATATATGTTTTAGCGGTTCGTTTTTAATCGTGCGAATTACATGCCGTTATTATAAATAACTTATAATAAACTACTTAACACATGATTTTAGTAAAAAGAAACGTTCGGTTACATTACACCCATGTGCGGTTATGGAGCGGCAATTAAGGGATTCGCTACAGTGCGACTGCTCAGGAATGTTATAGTTTCCACAAATCCATCCCCGCTCCACCCTTTATCCACCCTGCAAAATTCGTTTTATGATGATGGTATTTCAAAACTTTACCGGAAATTTAGAAAACATGAAAAAGCTATTATTCTTTTTACTGGCCCTGGGGGCAATGCAGGCTAAGGCCCAGGCTATCAAAGGCTCCATCACTTTAAAGGACAGCACCCTCAGCCGGAGTATACCCGTTGAAGTTGCGGCCGGGACGAAATCGATTAAGTTCACTGTAAAAGTGTACCTGGCGGTAGGCGAGGTTGCGGTATCTTTAACCGACCCTAACGGCAAAAAGGCGGCGGGAGGCTTTTCATTAAACACCCATACAAAAGGCGGCGGCAATGAACCTTCAAAAGGTGAACTATCTGCCGACGAGACCCCAAAAGTACCGGGCACCTGGAAATTTAATATCAGGGCAAAGGATGCTACAGGAACATTTAATTATCAAATTGAAGTAGTACAGCCTTGAGACGCCATAATTTGCTTTTAGGATTATTGCTGCTTATACCGGTTTATGGTAACGGCCAGCAAGCAAGGCTGTCCGGCAAGATAAGTCTTGATACCGGCTGGGCACGTAAGTTTTATGTGTCCCGTCTGCCCGGCTTTGACCAAATGTTCACCGCCTCAAGAGCGCTTATTATTGCGGAAGGAGATCTGGATTCAGCCGGTAATTTTTCTGTCGATTTTTCGGCGGGAAAAGATGAATCGCTATACCGCCTGCATTTTATCAGGAAAGGTGACCCGGCCTCAACGCTCATTATAGGCAGCCGGGATGTGAACCATGTATTTTTTATTGCGAAATATGCTGATCAGATCCATTTTTATAAAAAACAAGACTTGCCTATACGCCAGTCAGACATCGGCGGAAGCAGGGCAAATTCAGAGCTAAATACTTTGCTGAAACTGACAGCTGACGATACAACCGGCAATAACACTTTTATTTCTGTAGCGGATAGATCAACTTCGCAATTGGCAGGCTTGCTCGCCATCAGCCATACCGCCGGTCTTACTGACGAGCAAAACGAAAAAGTGCGCCGTGTTCTCTCGCGTTACGATCAACACTACGCTTACGGCGCCAATATTTTCCGGGAATACAGCAATTCGAATGAATGGAAGCTATACCTTACAGGAGGTATTTTGCTGTTTTTTGCGCTCTTGTTGTACGGATACCGTTTTTATAGACAACGGAGTATCTTAAAAACCTGGCGCGAATTGAGCCAGCGGGAAATGGATATTGTCGGCCTCATTTTGTCAGGTAAATCCAATAAGGAAGTGGCCCTGGCGTTAAATATCGAACTCAGCACAGTAAAAACGCATGTGAATAATATTTACGCGAAGCTTGGGGTAAACAACCGGAAGGATCTTGACAGGTATAAGAACTTCATAATACAGCTACGTACAAAACAAACCTTGTAACGTTTTCCAACCGGTGGCGTCATCAATCACGTGGTTTAAATACATTTACCCGTAACAACCAGATTGCTTATGCCCGGAGCCCGTTTCAAGTTTACCGTTATTTTGCTGTTATTGTCCTTCCTGAAAGGATACGCGCAAACATTAGATACTTTAGTGAATGTCGGCGGTTATAAATTGCATTTTCATATTATAAAAGGTCATGGCACGCCTATTCTGTTTGATGCGGGGGGTGGAGATGATGCCAGCGCATGGAATGATATTTTGCCACAGATATCAGAAGCGACAGGGGCAACATTGGTAGCTTATGACAGGGCAGGCTTTGGTAAAAGCACCTTTGACACCACCAGGCACGGACTTTTAAATGGTGTTATAGGATTGGAAACCGGCCTCAATAAGCTGGGATATGATAAAGAAATTATTTTAGTAGCCCACTCCCAGGGAGCATTTCACGCTACTATCTATGCAAACCGTAATCCCGGTAAAGTGAGGGCTGCGGTATTAATTGATGGCAGCACTAGTTGCTGGTTTGAACCAAGACTAAGCGATATTCAGCGTCAAAACGATATCGACAAAATCAAATTCAAAAACACCAAACCCGGAACTTATTACCAGTTGAGCGATCTCACTGACAATGTAAAATTCCTCGGTAAGTCGCCATTTCCGTCAAGCATCCCGGTAATCGACTTCGTATCAGGAAACCCTCCTTTCGATAACGAAAAGGACACTGAAGATTGGCGGCGCTGCCACCGCGAATTTGTGCAGGCAGCAAATAATCGTACAGCTATTACAGCATATGGTTGTGGTCATTACATTTTTCTTGATAACCCTACGCTTGTTATCAACGGCATCGTAAAAGCGTATTCGGAAACACTCACCGGGAAAGCTAGAAGCGAATTGCTGAATAGTGGCATCAATTACAACATAAATTCCGCCAATGAAGCAAAAAGAGTAGCTGCAGCAAACCGTTATTCCGAAAATGACCTTAACTCATGGGGGTATGCATTAGTGAAACAAGGAAAAATGGCGGAAGCTCTGGAGGTGTTTAAGTTAAATACGGTACTGTTCCCAAACAGCTGGAATGCATTTGATAGTTACGGCGAAACCTTATTGAAAAACAGTCAGAAACAAGAAGCAATCAAAATGTACGAGAGGTCGCTCGAATTAAATCCAGCCAGTGAAAATGGCAAGAAAGTACTGAAAACATTAAAAGAGTGACCTATCATTTTGATATATAGATTAAAATGCGCCTTTATTGAATCAAACAATATTCCATATCGCTCCATATCAGCTACTTTGCCTCGCAACAGTGTTTAACAAAACTTTTTTTTTATTCTGACCCAACTAATTAATTTCCTACCCTTCCCTGTTCGTTTCGGGTTGCGGTGTCTTCATGCTTACGCAGGTTATTGATAGTTTTACCAAAACGATAGCTGAGCGAAAGCACCACGTTCCGCGTGTCGGATATGCTGTGGTAATTAGCTGCATTGGTTCCGGCCAGGTAACCAATGGCCCAGTTGTTGGACAACATATGAAAAACATCATTGCCAACCAGCCTGATGGTTGTACTGGCCGATAGTTTCCTGGATAGCGCCAGGTTGATGGATTTTTTCGGTCTATCGATGAATTGCGCACTGGGTATGCCGCTTTGGTAGTGGCCGTCTGCTTGTACGGTCCAGTCCCTACCCGGTTTAAAGGTCAGGATGGGTTCGATAACCCACTCTGTTCCCCTGGTATCCAGCAGGCCGGTATAAAAGTTAGTAGTCGTCCGCTGGTAAAATACCCGCGAGTACAAATTAAAATTAAACCAACTGAACAGATCCTTTTGCCATTGCGCCTCGAAATTCACGACATATCTGTTTCCCAAATTGCCCGGAGTGCTATAGTAGTAACCATTGATGACCTGCACCAACCCATCCACTCCATCGTGAATGTATGAATACGATATGCCGGTCGTTATTCCAAAAAAATCGTAATCCAGTTCAAAGTTATCGGTAAATGAGGGTAACAAATAGGGATTGCCTTGATTGTAGGTGAATTTGTCTATTTGTGAAAGAAAGGGGTTCAGGCTGGCATAACCCGGCCTGTCTATCCTGCGTCCATAGCGGAACGTTAATCGCTGCCCGCTGGCGCTGTCAATGCGGTACTGCGCAAATAACGTTGGAAAAAATGCATTGTAGCTTCGGCTGAAAGCGGAATCAGGCTTTTGGGCGTTACCCAGCTGATGCCCGTTTGCATTGGTGTTTTCATAACGCAGCCCTGCCTGTATGGAAAACTTTTTAAAATCTTTCCTGGCGCTAACATAACCCGCATTGATATTTTCCCGATAGATAAAATGATTGGTTTTGTTATAATCCGGGCTGGTTACCGCGTCTACGGTGTTGAAATAGTCGGCAACATTATCCGTATGGATATAGCTGCTTTTTAACCCCGCGCTAAATTGAATACCATTAGCAAAAGGATGCGTATAATCTGTTGTAGCGGCGTAAATATTAATATGAGACGGCAGGTTGCCTGTCAGGATATCCCTGTAGTAAAGTGTGCCATCGGGCAAATAGCTGTTATTGGTATAATCCTGGTTAAGCTGCGTTTGATAGGCAACATAATCCAAATCGGCAGTCAGCTCTGTGCCCTTTTTATCATAAGCATGGCGGTAGTTCAAGTTAATACCACCATTTTTAAAGTAGCGGTGTTGCAGGTTATCCGCAATAATAGTGGAATCCAGCTGGCTGCCGGTGCTCAGATGGCTGGTGCTCAGTGTATGGTCATCACTGTTATTCAGCAAGCCATTCAGTCCAATACCGACGGTAGTTTTTTCCGTTGCGTAAAAGTCGATGTTAAGGCGCCCGCTGTAGTTGTTACCCATGTACCGGGTGAACGACTGCTGCAAAAAGCCAGGCGCAATGCCGGTGATACTTTGGTCGAAATAGCGATTAAGGTCAACATCATTATAGTTATTATTGTGATTGTAACCTAAACTGAAAGCGACATTGAATTGATCACGCCGGTAATTAAGATTCAGCCCGTCATTGCTGCGCCCATAATTGCCCTGTACATAAGCCAGGTTCAGGTTGCCGTTAAAACCTTTATCGCCGATTCTTTTGGTGCGGATGTTAATGATACCGCCATTCCCCGCGGCGTCATATTTGGCAGGCGGAGTGGTCATGAGTTCGAGCCTATCGATATTCGACGAAGGTAATGACCGTAAATAGTTCGTCAGGTCATCACCGGACAGGTAGGTTGGGCGATCATCGATATATATCTTTACGCCCTTCCCCTGTAAATTGATGCCGCCATTTTCATCTACCTGCACGCCCGGCGATTTGGCTAACACATCCAACACCGTGCTGCCTGTATTGCTGAGCAAGGCATCCACATTAACTACAGTACGGTCTACCAGGTGCTCAATCATCGGTCGGCTGCTCACAACATTCACCTGTCTGAGCTGCGTTGCCGATGCCGACAGCATCAGGTCCGGCAGGGTCACTATCCTTTGTCCCGCCAGGGTAACGGCTATGGTCAGGGTGTCCATGCCTACCGAAGAAATCTTGATCAGGAAATCACCTCCGCCGGTCGCAGTCAGGTGGAAATTGCCCGCCGTGTCGGATTGCGTTGCCTGGACTGCTGCTTTATCCTTGAATAGTGCTACGTTGGCAAAAGGAACAGGTTTGCGTTGCTGGTCTATCACCCGGCCATTGATGGTATAATCCTGTGCAGTCTTTCGTTCCAGCAGGATATGGTCATCTATCTGCCGGAAAGTAATAAAGGTATTGGCAAGCAACAAACCTAAGGCCTGCGCCAAAGAAACTTTGCCGGCGTTAAGTGTTAAGTTTTTCAGGTCCTTGATATCCAACCGGCGATAATAAAAGTGAAAGGTGGTTTGCGCCTCTATTTTTTTTATCGCCGATTCGACTGTCTCGTGCTGCAGGTTCAGCGTAACCTGGGTGGTCGCGACGCTCTGCCCCAGTGCTGTAGCCGCCAGCAGCATTGCTGATGTGGTGAGGTAAATGAAAGTGATTAGGACGCCGATGCGCATGAATTGTATAAGTATATAGCGGTTAATAAGTGTGCAATACGCACCCGGTTTCCGCGTATTCGCAGAAAAATTCATAATTTTAAATGTTTTAATGGATTTCCAAATGTGTTAAAACGCCTACCTGTGACCGGTTGCAGCCGGTTCACAGGTTAATTTTCACTGCTTTGCCGCCTTGCAGCCTGCAGCGCTTTATCTTAAATGCCTTTGCTCATCTTTTTATATTCGTTTTATCTTAGTTGCACCCCTCCCCGCTGATTAAAATATCGCCGCCGGGCTGAAGCCTGAACGTGGCATTATTGAAGGAACACATAACCTTTAAAACTTCATCAAGCGGCTCATCGGGAGACGCACTGGCTGAAAAGTGACAACCCTTCAATTTATCGTTACTGAACCTGATCGTTACGCCAAAATGCTCTTCGAGTTGTTTCGCTGCATCCGCAAAAGCTACGTTGTCAAACCGCAGTTCCCCTCCACGCCAGGCCGCTATTTCTCCAGCCTTCACTTTTTGCAGAACGGCTTCTGTGGATTGCGATTTAACGATCACTTGCTGATCCGGTAGCAGTATAGCCAATTGTCGTTCACCGTTGGCAACGCTTACCTTGCCACGTTTTACCGTAACGGTCACCTGGTGCGTAGCCGGGTCTTCCCTGATATTGAATGCGGTGCCTAATACGGTTGTAATCACCGGCCCCGTATGAATAATAAATGGATACCCGCTCTTGTGCCTGACATCAAAATATGCCTCACCGCTGAGGTAGACCTCGCGGGTTTTGTCGCCGAAGCGGGCTGGGTATTTTAATTGTGAACCAGCGTTCACCCAAACGCTGCTGCTATCGGGCAGGCGTACGAAGCACAGATGAGCGGCCGGCGCTTTCAATGTTGTTAAAGGCTGCACCGGGCTTTTCACGGGCCATAACAGCCATGCCGCCGTAACGAAGACCAATATTGCCGCGGCGGCTGCAACCGGACGCCACCATTTAAGGTGCCTGGATAAAGGCACCACCTTGTTATCCTGGTGGATAACATTCCGGATATCATTATAAAGGCCTTTCAGCAAAGCTTGCTGCGCATCGGGTTGCATTTGTTCCCATCCCCCGGTCGGTAGTTGCAGCGTGTCAAACCAGCGCTCCACTATCTCCCTTTCTTCAGAGGTGGCGGTGCCTTCCGTATAACGTGCTAATAAACGGGACTTTTCATCGCTGTCCATATTAAGAAATTTTCGGACATGACGGATGAACTGCGTTTTGGTACTACGGGAATTTGAAATAATTTTTCAGGATAGCCACCAAAATGTCGCGGATACTAAAATGAAGCCGGGGACAACCAATGATTTTCGCAAATGGTTCAATGCGGTAGTAAGCTGGTTTTTTACGGTTTGTTCGGAAACGTTTAGCCGCGCCGCGATCTCCGGAATACTCAATTGCTTTTCCCGGCTCAGCCGGTAAACTTCCCGAACTTTTGGCGTAAGAGCACTCAGCGCCTGCTGCACGCGCAAAGCCAGCTCCTTAGCCGCCAATAATTGCTGGGCGTCAACCGCCTCATTTGTGCCGAGGTGTTGCAACAACATACCATATTCCTCGCGTATGGCGTTTTTGCGAATGTGATCAATCACCCGGTTCCGGGTGGCTGTATACAGGTAGTTGCCCGGGCCGGTATGTATTTGCAAGGTCAGGCGGTCATGCCAAAGCTTTAAAAACACGTCCTGGACAATATCGCGCGCATCTTCCAGCCGGAACAAACGCGCTCCGGCATAGGCTATCAAGTCTGCTGCAAAGCGATCATAAATTGCCGCAAATGCCCCTTCGTCGCCTTTTTTCAGTCGTGCACAAAGTAGTTCATCAGAAAGAGGCGGTTGTGACATAAAGAAACAAAGATAGTCTTCTGGTATTTTAAATCTAATACATCATAACTGGAACTTGTCGACTCATCTAAAATTTAAAATTCCATCTCACAAAAAAGCTTCAAAAAATATTTCACATCACACTAAGGGATTCCTTTCATTTAGCGGACATACTATTAAACCAACGTATTAAACCGCCTTAAATGGAAGACCGCTACCAGGAACTTGCTAAGAAATGGCTTGATAAAACTATTACCCCTGCCGAGCAGGAGGAGTTTGCGGCCTGGTACAATGCGGGGCAGGATGCTCCTGTCGAAATCCCATCGGAGTTTGCCGAAAATGAAGAAATATTGCGGCAGCGGATATTTAATAAGATTAACCACGATATTAAAGCTGATAATAAGCGGAGATTCGGCATACCGGTATGGCTGCGCTACGCGGCTGCCGTTCTGCTTTGTGCAGGCGGTTTTGCAGGTTACCGCGTTTATAACCACTACAAAAAGGTAAGTCAGCTTGCTTCCCGCAATAACCACCAGTTAAAAAACGACGTACTGCCCGGCGGCAATAAAGCTACCCTAACGCTGGCAAATGGCAAAGTCATCAACCTTAATGACGTAAAAAACGGTGTGCTGGCTAACCAGGGCCAAACCGTTTTAAAGAAAGATAAAGACGGCCGCATAGTCTACGAAAACGCCGATGGGAAAAAAGTAGATTCTGCAGCTGTATTTAATACCATCAACATACCCAAAGGCGGCCAGTTCCAGGTGGTATTGAGCGACGGCAGCAAGGTGTGGCTTAATTCGGCTTCATCACTCACCTTCCCCACCGTATTCCCCAAAAACGAACGTAAAGTTACTATTACCGGCGAGGCTTATTTCGAGGTAGCTAAAAATAAGCATGTGCCTTTCAGGGTTATAACCGGCAAACAAACTGTCGAGGTGTTGGGCACGCACTTCAACATCAACGGCTATACCGATGAATCCGCAATCAAAACCACGCTTATTGAAGGCAGTGTAAAAATATCAGCCGATGCCCAAAGCGCAATTCTGAAGCCCGAGGAGCAATCGGAAATTTCGACTTATAAAACAGGAAAAATCGGCATAAATACGGTGGATACTGATGATGTGCTGGCCTGGACAACCGGCAATTTTCAATTTGAGAAAGCCGAGATACCATTAATTATGCGCCAGGCTTCCCGCTGGTACAATGTCGATATAAAATATGAAGGAGAAGTTCCGCACAGGCGTTTTACAGGCAGCATATCGCGCAATGTAAATTTGTCGGAATTATTGAGGATGTTAAAATACACCGGTATAAATTTCAGGATTGCCGACAAAACGATAATTGTTACGCCCTGACATACCGGAGACCTATATAAACTATTGAAAAACATTAATTGCAGCGGCCTTACCAGCCAGCCTGCATCATTTGGCTATTGCTGCTATGGCTATGGCTTGCTTGTACGCTAACTAACCAATTGTTTAACCATAAATAAACTAAATGAAAAAATCAATACATCCATCCCCTTAGCACCGGGAGGTAACTTTTATGGAGCACATAAAATGACAGAAAAAAACCGGGAAGCGTTGGCGCGCTTTCCCGGCTAAATATCTGGGTTACCTCGTATCCACAATCGCGAAATTGAAATAATATTTATTAACCCAAACACACAAAACTATGAAATTTAATTTTATGGTGATGCCACCTACGCGGCATTGTCTGTCCAAAATTCTATTAGTTATGAAGCTAACTGCGGTTTTGATATTTGCAGTTCTTTTAAACGTAAGCGCTAACACATATAGTCAGAGTATAAACATCCACCAAAGTAATATTTCTGTGGATAAAGTATTGAAGCTGATTAAGAAACAAAGCGGCTACAATTATTTTTATGATGAAGATGCTGTTGCAAAAACCTCGAAAGTATCTATCGACGTTAACAACGCCTCGATTGATGATGTACTTGCTGCTTGCTTTAAAAATCAGCCCCTCACCTATCGTATTTTTCAGCAAACCATTGTTGTAAAAGCGAAGGATGAAACAAAGCCGGTATCAAACGTGGCTCAAAAGGTATCGGGTACGGTAACCGATGCCGGCGGCCCCCTTCCGGGAGTAAACGTTAAGGTAAAAAACACCACCATAGGCACTGTAACCGATACCAATGGTAAATACGTTTTGAACGACATTGACGGCGGCGCTACATTAGTATTCTCCTTTGTAGGCTACAGCACCCAGGAAGTGCAGATCAACAACCGCGAAACTGTTGACGTAAAGCTGGTTGAGGCGCCAAAAGCGCTAAGCGAAGTGGTGGTTGTAGGGTATGGCACCACAAAAAGAGTAGACCTTACCGGCGCTGTTGGTAGTGTAAACGACAGGCAACTGCAGGAACGCCCCGCCATTAACATTGAGGAAGAACTGGCAGGTAAAATTGCCGGTGTGAATGTTTCTACCAACTCAGGCGCTCCGGGCGGCGCTACCAAAATAAGGATACGCGGCTATAGTTCCATCAACACCAGCACCGACCCGTTATACGTGGTTGACGGTGTGGTTTGGACAGAAGGCGGCGCATCCATCAACCCGAATGATGTTGCATCTATCGACGTACTGAAAGATGCTTCGTCAACCGCAATTTATGGTACACGTGGCGCTAACGGTGTGATACTCATCACCACCAAAAGAGGTAGCGGCAAAAAAGGCGGCACAGTTAGCTACGATGCTTATGGCAGTGTTGGCGTACTGGCCCGCAAGCTGAAAGTGCTGGACTCCAAACAATTTTTAAATGTGGAGGACATATCGTACAACAACATCAAAAAATACGATCCGCAAGGCTGGGCAGACGGCAAGTATGCTGATGACGACCCGAAAGTTATCCGTACCGCCCTTATCGGTAAATTATTTGATGCGAATCTGAATCCGTTATATAATACCGACTGGCAGGATGCAATGACTCGTCACGCTTTCAGTCAAAACCATAACCTAAGCTTTACCGATGGTACCGAGACGGTTAACTACGGTTTGTTCCTGAACTACGGCGATGATGAAGGTATCATCATCAACAGCTACCAGAAACGCTACAATGCCCGTTTAACTATGGACGACCAGATAAAACCATGGTTAAAGGTTGGCGCTACATTGAACTACGATTACCGCGAAACACGTACGCAGGACGATGGTACCGGCGGCAACAATATCCCGCGTATGTTGGTGGAGATGCCGTCAATATTTCCTATAAAATATCCGGATGGTACTTACGCCAAACGCACCGACTACAAAAACATGGAAGGCGGCGACAATCCTGTTGCACAGGCCAATGAAATTGTATCAATGCATTACAACCGTGTATTCAGCGGCAACGGCTACCTGAACATCAACTTTATGCCTGGCCTTGATTTCCGCACCACTATTGGTGTTACCACATCGAGCAATACCGACCCGCACTCGCAAACTGGTTTGGTTGGCGGTCAGACAATCGGCCAGCAGTATAGCTCGGCGTCGATAAACGAGTCGAACAACGTATTCTGGCAATGGGAAAACCACCTGACCTATAATAAAAAGTTTAACGATGTTCATGCACTGAACGTGGTTGTTGGTGCTGAACGTCAAAACTTCAGCGGTTTGAGCGCCAACGGTTCAACCCGCACCCTGTCTGACGATTATTACAGCTATTACAACCTTGGCGCCGGCCAGTTGCCGGGCATACCTTCTTCTGATTATGAGGCATGGCAGATGCAGTCTTTCTTCGGCAGGTTAAATTATAGCTATAAAGATAAATACCTGCTGACTGTAACAGGCCGCGAGGATGGTTCATCACGTTTCGGTTCAAAAACAAAATATGGCTTCTTCCCGTCGGCTGCTGTGGCATGGCGTGCCGGTCAGGAAGACTTTTTGAAGGACAACAAAGCTATTTCCGACCTTAAATTCAGGTTGAGCTATGGCCTTACCGGTAACTCCGAAATCGGTCAATACCGCTCGCTGGCTAACATCAATACCAATAACTATCCGTTCAGCGGCGCACAGTCTATCGGTACCAGCTTAACCAGTATAGGTAACGATGATTTACAATGGGAAAAAACAGCTGAGTATGACTTCGGTGTATCATTCGGCCTTTTCAACAACCGTTTAACGGTTGAGGCTGATGCTTATCTGAAGAAAACAAAGGCGCTATTGCTGAATGCTCCGCTGCCTGAAACCAGCGGTTTTACCAGCGTGTATAAAAACATCGGCCAGATAGAAAATAAAGGTATTGAAGTCACTTTAAACAGCGTAAACATTAAAAGCAAAGACTTTAGCTGGAACAGTAGCTTCAATATTTCCTTCCTGAAAAACAAGATATTAAACCTTGGCGCAAGCAACGACGATATCTTCCTCGACCCTACATTCCTATCTCAATTTAACTTAATGCGTGTTGGCTTGCCTGCCGGCACTTTCTGGGGCTACAAAGTACAAGGCACATGGGGCACTGCTGAAGCGACCGAAGCAGCCAAATACGGACTGCTGCCCGGCGACCTGAAAATATGGGACAAAAACGGCGACGGCAAAATCACCGCTGCAGATAAAACCGTATTGGGTAAATCAACCCCTGATGGCTACGGTACTTTCATGAACACCTTTAAGTACAAAAACTTTGATCTGGCGGTTGAGTTGCAGTTTGATTACGGCAACCAGGTAATGAACCTTACCCGCCACTCGGGCCAGGACCGTACCGGCCAGGCTAACAGCTATGCCACCGTGTTGAATGCATGGACCCCAACTAATCAGAATACAGACATTGCCGAAGACAGGCCTGCCTACGTTCGTTACCAAACAGAGATTTATTCGACCAAAGTTGAGAATGGATCGTTCATCCGCGGCAAGACCATGACGTTGGGTTATACTTTCCAGCCGGATTTTGTGAAAAAGATAAAGATGAGCCGTTTGAGGGTTTATGCCCAGGCGCAGAACCTGTTCCTGATAACCAAGTACACCGGTTACGACCCTGAAGTATCAACCTACAATAGCTCCAGCAATTTTACGCAAGGCATCCTGTTTTACGATTACCCGAAACCAAGGACATTCCTGCTTGGGTTAAATGCAAGTTTTTAATAAATATTAAAACAGAAACAACATGAAATTCAACATAAAAAAATACGGGGCCGGGTTAATGCTACTTGTCCTGACGTTTACAATAAGCAGCTGCAAAAAGTACCTTGATGAGAAGGATAAAAGCAACTTCGTAAAGACAAATTATTTTGCAACCTCATCGCAGGCGCGCACCTTTGTTAATGGCATTTATGTACAGCTGCACTTATTCCAGAACGGCGACGCTTACGGCGAAGCGCCTTTTATAACACTGGAGCTGTTTGCCGGTCACGCTACATCGCTGGGCCAAAGCGTTAACAATAACAACGTTATACACCAGCGTACCGATGCTGTTAATCCCGGCTTTGAGGATGTTTGGAAAAACAGCTATAATGCCATAGCCAACGCCAATCTTGCTTTGCAGCGTATACCCGGCGTAGCTATGGATGATGCTGCAAAGAAAAGCCTGCTGGGCGAAGTTTATTTCCTCCGTGCTTTCTTTTATTACCACCTGGTACGCCTTTATGGCGATGTGCCGCTGATTACCGAGCCGGTAACACTCGACAGCCCTGACTTGTACCCGGAACGTTCTGCTACGGATAAGGTTTATGACCAGGTCATCTCAGATCTGCAGGCTGCTGAAGCATCAGGCTTGCCCGAGAGTGACCAGACAGGTCACGTATCTTTAGGCGCAGTACGTACACTGTTGGCCAGCGTGTACCTTACCAGCGCAGGCTTTCCGCTACAAAAAACAGCAAACTATGCATTGGCAGCAGCGGAGGCACAAAAGGTTTTAACAACTACCGGATATTCGTTGTTTGATAGTTACGCCTTTTTGCACGACAACGCGCACAAAAACCAGCAAGAGCTGATTTTCCAGGGCCAGTATCTTGCCGGTGTTGCAGACAACGCCATCACGCAGTTAACGGTGCCATTCAACTTACCTGTTGGCGCTTACGGCGACCACCTTGGCGCTATGATACCAACCGACCAGTTTGTGGCCAGCTATGAAGCCGGCGACCTGCGTACACAGGAAAGGCAGTTCTACTTTTCAAGCTACAACGGCGTGGTTTTCGGCGAGCATTGCCTCTATAAATTCTTCCATGTGGAAAGCGCTACCGGCAACGGGATCTGCGACGAAAACTGGACTTTCTTCCGCCTGCCTGAAGCGCAGTTGACTTATGCGGAAGCCAGCAACGAAGTTAATGGCCCAACCGCCGATGCTTACGCCGCAGTAAATGCTATCCGTACAAGGGCACACCTGGCTCCATTGGCCGGCTTAACCAAAGATGCATTCCGCGAAGCTATATGGAAGGAACGTTACCACGAGCTGGCTTACGAGAATAAAGCCTACTTCGATATCCAGCGCACACACATGGTTTACGATGTTGTTAACAACAAATTTGGCGATGCAACCAGCACCGCGAATGAACAAGGCGTAACCATGAAAGCTCAATACTATCTCTGGCCAATACCACAACGGGAGATAAGCACCAACAACAAGTTGAAACAGAACACAGGTTGGTAAAATAATTCACATAAAAGACCGGTTATAACAGCCGGTCTTTTATATTTACGGCATATTCTATTATTAACTGTTGATGAAAAAACTATTCCTCGCTTTGGCGCTCCTCTCGCCTGCTTTCATTTTCGCGCAAACAACAAATAAAACCGTTTCGCTGGTTGATTACATTAACCCGCTGATGGGTACCGATTCGAAGTACGACCTCTCGAACGGTAACACTTACCCGGCCATTGCGCTGCCCTGGGGTATGAATACCTGGACACCCCAAACCGGCAAAATGGGCGATGGGTGGCAATATACTTACGATGCCCATAAGATAAATGGCTTTAAACAGACCCACCAGCCGTCACCATGGATGAATGATTACGGCCAGTTTGCCATTATGCCGGTAACGGGTCAGTTAAAGGTATCGCAAAATGGCCGCGCAAGCTGGTTTTCGCATAAAGCGGAGGTTGCCAAGCCTTACTATTACAGCGCTTATTTGGCTGACCACGATATCACAACAGAAATTACACCAACGGAGCGTACGGCACAATTCAGGTTTACTTTTCCGAAAAGCGATAGTTCCTATATTATTTTAGACGCGTTCGACAGGGGTTCCTATGTGAAAATCATTCCCGGCGAAAGAAAGATAGTTGGTTACTCAACCAAATATGCGCGCGGTCCGCTGAAGAATTTTAAAAACTATTTTGTTATTTATGTAGATAAGGCCATCAGCTTCGCTAAAACATTCAGCGACAGTACCGCGACCGATTCGCTGGAAATCCATGTAAAACATGCGATGGCAGTTATCGGCTTTAAAACAGTGCACGATGAGAAAGTTCACCTGCGTGTCTCTTCATCTTTCGTAAGCATCGAGCAGGCGGAAATCAACCTGAAAAGAGAACAGGGCAGCGACAGCTTTAACACCACCGAACAAAAAGCAAAAGATACCTGGAATAAAACTTTGAGCCATTTAACCGTTGAAGGCGGATCGGTCGACCAGACACGTACCTTTTACTCCTGCCTGTACCGCATGCTGTTCTTCCCGAACAAGCTGTACGAATTGGACGCCAACAACAAAATCATTCACTACAGCCCTTACACCGGCAAAACCGAGCAGGGCTATATGTTTGCCGGAACCGGTTTTTGGGATACCTTCAGGGCGCTTTATCCGTTCCTGAACCTGGTTTATCCATCCATTAACAAAGAAATGCAGGCCGGCCTTGCTAACGACTTTAAAGAAGGCGGCTGGCTGCCTGAATGGAGCAGCCCGGGCTATTCAAATGTAATGATTGGGAATAACTCCGCATCCGTGGTTTCTGATGCTTACATCAAGGGTGGAAAAGGTTACGATATCAATACCTTATATCAGGCCCTGGTGCACGGCGCGAATGGCGAAGGCCCTGCCGGAACAGGCCGCACCGGTGTTGCCTATTACAACACGCTGGGTTATGTGCCTTATGATGTGAAGATAAATGAGAACGCAGCCCGTACCCTGGAATATGCTTATGATGATTTCGCTATTTATCAGTTAGGTAAAGCGCTGCACAAGCCTGAATCTGAAATTGCCATATTCAAAAAGCGCTCTATGAACTACAAAAACCTGTTCGACCCGTCGACTGGTTTGATGCGCGGTAAAAACAAGGATGGCTCATGGGAAACGCCGTTTAACCCATTTAAGTGGGGCGATGCCTTTACCGAAGGCAACAGCTGGCATTATAGCTGGGGCGTGTTTCACGACATACAGGGCTTAGTAAACCTGATGGGCGGTAAAAAGCAATTTGTAGCCAAGCTGGATTCAGTATTTATCCTTCCTCCTATTTTTGATGACAGCTATTACGGCGAAGTCATCCACGAGATACGCGAAATGCAGATCGTTAACATGGGCCAGTATGCGCATGGGAATCAACCGATACAGCACATGATATACCTGTACAACTATGCAGGTGAGCCATGGAAAGCGCAATACCACGTACGCGATGTAATAAACAAGCTGTACAAAGCCACTCCTGACGGCTACTGCGGCGACGAGGACAATGGCCAAACTTCGGCATGGTATGTATTCTCGGCGATGGGCTTCTACCCTGTTTGCCCGGCGGTTGACCAGTACGTTTTGGGCGCACCACTATTTAAAAAGCTGACCATTAATTTGGAGAACGGCAAAAAAGTGATAATAAACGCACCAAACAACAGCGACAGCAACCTGTACATTAATAAAATGAGTGTAAACGGCAAGCCTTATGATTTAAACTGGCTGAGCCATAATGCGCTGTTAAAGGGTGCTGTTATTAATTATAACATGTCGGCTACGCCAAACAAGCAGCGCGGCGTGAAGGACTCGGATGTGCCATACTCACTATCAAACGAAAAATAAACTGTTATGAAAAGCCCCATCATTAACTTATTTAAAACTGCTGCCCTTGCTGTGCTGACATTGTTACTTACAAACAGTGTAAACGCACAAAGCAAATTGAGAGTCGGTGTGGCCGGCCTTAACCATGACCATATTTACAACATCCTTAACGATTACAGCAAAGGGCGCGTATTCCTGGTAGGCATTGCCGAGCCAAACAAGCATCTTTGGGAGAAATACGGCAAGCAGTTCCATATCCCTGATTCGCTGTTCTTCACCGACCTGAAGGAAATGGCCACCAAACGCAAGCCTGATATTATGCTGGGGTACAACGCGGTTGGCAACCATGTGGATGTAGTGGAAGTTTGTGCACCATTGCATATCCCCGTTATGGTTGAAAAGCCGCTGGCAGCAACTTTAGCCCAGGCTAAGCGCATCGAGGAATTGGCTAACAAATATCACATTGATGTGCTTACCAATTATGAAACTACCTGGTATCCGTCATTCCAGAAAGTTTATGATATCGTAAACCAGGACAGCATTGGCGCTATACATAAAATGGTAGCGCACGATGGTCACCAGGGCCCGCGGGAGATTGGCTGCAGCGAAGAATTTTTAGCCTGGCTTACCGACCCGGTATTGAACGGTGCAGGTGCATTAAACGATTTCGGCTGCTATGGCGCCAACCTGATGACCTGGCTGATGCACGGCCAACGCCCGGTTGCTGTTAGCGCGGTTGCGAAACATTTTAAGCCGAACGTTTATCCTAAGGTTGAGGACGATGCTACTATCACCGTTGAATACCCTACTGCTACGGGCCTGATAGAAGGCTCGTGGGCATGGCCTTTCGGCATAAAAGATTTGGAAGTTTTTGGTGACCATGGCTACCTGCATGCTTTTGATGGCAAAACCCTGAGCATGCGCCTTCGCGAGAACAAAAAAAGTACCCCGATTGCAGAGCCGTTGGCGCAACCTAACGATGATCCGGTAACTTATTTCAACGCTTTCTTACAACACAAAATCACTGTTACCGCTGACCGTTCATCACTTAAATATAATATGATTGTGATGGAGATACTGGATGCTGCGAAGCGCTCAATTAAAGAGGGTAAGCGCATAGTTCTATAAGGTACACCCAGAGATGATCACCATAGACTTACGAAGTTTTAAAAACTTCGTAAGTCTCATTCTCCTCATTAAACTTTTTCTAATCTCTGGTCTCTAATCTCCAATATCCCACATTAACTCAAAGAAAAAAATATTACTTTTGCCCCGATTGATAATATTTAATACCGCTGAAAAACATATTTATGATTAAACAACTTTTTATAGCTACCGGCCTTTGTGTTGCCGGTTTTACAGCATCTGCGCAGACCGCGGCAAGCATTCTTGCCCGCAAACAGGTTCCGGTAGTTTGCTACCACCAGATACGCAACTGGCGCCCGAAAGATTCTAAAAACGCCAAGGATTACATCATCCCGGTACAATCGTTTAAAGACCATATCAAAATGCTGGCCGACAGCGGTTATCATACCATTTTGCCAGACCAGCTATATGCGTACCTTACCAAAGGAACAGCGCTACCAAGCAAACCCATCATGCTTACGTTTGACGATACCGACGAAGACCAGTTCACCATCGCCCGCCCGGAGTTAAAAAAGTATGGCTTTAAAGGTGTGTATTTTATTATGACGGTATCGCTTGGCCGCCCGCATTACATGACAAAGGAGCAGGTTAAACAGCTATCTGACGAAGGCAACGTAATCGGCAGCCATACCTGGGACCACCACCGTGTTGATAAATACAAACATGACCCAAATCCAAAGAAAGACGATTGGAACGTACAAATAACCAAGCCAACCCAAAAACTGGAAGAGATAACCGGTAAAAAAATCGATTATTTTGCTTTTCCGTTCGGTGTTTGGAAACCATATACATTGCCTGAACTGAGCAAATATCATTTCAAGATCGCTTTCCAGTTGGCTGATAAACGCGACCCGAATTATCCGTTATTAAGCGTACGTCGTATTTTGGATAGCGGTTACTGGACCACCAAAACGTTCAGCAAGAGCGTAAGGCAAAGCTTTTAAAAGATTTTTCTCCCCCACCACGGGGGATTTTTAAGCCCTTGTTTGTTTTTCAGACAAGGGCTTTCTAATTTGGCGTAAACTAAGCAACCACGCACATGAAGCCCCTTACAATTCCCGCTGTTATATTAATCCTTATTTGTTCCACCGCATGGGCATACGGACAAACACCGCAGGTAATTGACGAACATTTTAAAGCTCTGATAGGTCACGACGTAAAAGCCATTGCCGCCGGTTATGCCGACGATGCACAGGCATTTTCGCCCAACTGGGAAGGCGCCAAAACAGGAACCGCAGGGATAACCGAGGTGTACACCCGTTATTTTTCCTCGACGCCAGACCTGGCTTACAAGGTACTGAACACAATAAATGCAGGCGATAATGTGGTGGTGGAATATACATCGGGCGGCACGCTTTCCAACCCGGAAAGCGGCACGCCCGATTATATGAAAGGCAAAAAATATTCGCTGGTGTATTGCGCTGTGTTTACCATTAAAAACGGCAAAATCATTAAAGAATCAGACTATTTTGACCAGCTGGCTTTTTTACGGCAGGTGGGGTTCTTTGATCAGCATTAATTAAATAGTCACGTATTGTCGCGAATTGAATAGTCACGAATTCTCTCGAATTTAATCGAATTTCACGAGTTTTTTTTATTATCCTGGGGCGTATTAACGTCGGTTTGCTTTTCCTGTTTTATGAAATCCGGCGTAATTCGTATCTGCTTTAATTCGAGAGAATTCGTGTCTATCTTAATTAGTGAAATTCGAAAAAATTTGTGGCTATTCGTGTCTATCTAAATTCGTGCTCATTATATTTTCACAAATTGATGAGCTTTATGTTTCCTATTTTATGGATGCCCACTTAATCCCATCGGCCAGGTCATCCAGCGGGAAATATTTAAATTTACCGGGGATGATGTACTTAAATAGGTCACTGTAACCAAGAATGCCTTTTTGATCGGTTACCAGGGCGACCCGTCCCCAATCGAAAAAGTATTTAAGCCCTATTTTGGTATTTCCGCACCACGCGCCCGAAACAAAGTTTTTGATATTGGTTTCGAGTATGAGCACGAAATTTATTTTATGGTTACGGCTGAGCTGTTCGCTTATGATTCTTATCAATGCATCCTCATATTCTGTTTCTGAAACTTCACTAAAAGCGTGAAGCCCTGCAACGTGAGGCGGTAAATCAGGAATTAGTCGCAGCATATTCATTTTACTGTTTCTATGCTTACTGCAATAACTAAACCATTATCATGTTTTAATCGCATAAGTATTAAATAAATATCATTTCAGTTAAACATTCTGGATATTATACCATATACCTATACATTTTGTTTTGTATTATCTTTGCAACATGCAGCAAAAACAGGAGGCATACAGCAAACAAATAAAAAACTGGGCAAAAGACCTGGGCTTTTTGTTTTGCGGTATTGCAAAAGCTGAATTTTTGGAAGACGAAGCCCCACGCCTGGAAGCATGGCTGAACAAAGGCATGCACGGCGAAATGGGTTACATGGAAAACTATTTTGATAAACGCCTCGACCCGCGCTTATTGGTTGACGGGGCAAAATCGGTGATATCTCTTGGACTAAACTATTATACAGAGGAAAAGCAGGCTGACCCATCCGGACCCAAAATATCGAAATATGCTTACGGTGCTGACTATCACCACGTAATAAAAGATAAGCTAAAACAACTGCTGGAACTGATAAATGAGCACATCGGCGAAGTTGGCGGTCGTGCGTTTGTGGATTCTGCACCGGTTTTGGATAAGGCCTGGGCAAAAAAAACAGGACTGGGCTGGGTGGGCAAAAACAGCAACCTGATTAATCAGAAGACAGGCTCTTTTTTCTTTTTGGCTGAATTGATTGTCGACATCGGGCTGGAATATGATATTGCCCCCACCGCCGACCATTGCGGCACCTGCACCCGCTGTATAGACGCCTGCCCTACTGACGCTATTGTAGCACCTTATGTGGTTGACGGCAGCCGCTGTATATCATACCTCACCATCGAATTAAAAAACGAAATACCGCAGGAATTTGCCGGCAAAATGGATAACTGGATGTTTGGCTGCGATGTTTGCCAGGACGTTTGCCCCTGGAACAAATTTTCAGTACTGCACAGCGAACCCGCCTTTACCCCGCATACGGACCTGCTTGGCATTAACAAAGATGACTGGCAGGACTTAACCGAAGACGTTTTTCAAAAGGTCTTTAAAAATTCGGCAGTAAAACGCACCAAATTCAGCGGGCTGAAAAGGAATATATCTTTTTTGAGAAACCCAACAGATTTGTAGAGACACAATATTTTGTGTCTCCCGGCAACCTCTCCGACAATCATGCATTTAAACGCAATATATCGCGTATACGCTCTTTCCCAACGGCATTTTACAAAGACACAAAGTATTGTGCCTCTACATTAGAAAAACTATCCTTTCTTAAATTTATTGGCCAACGCCTTTAGCATGTCGTCATCCACCGGCAAGGCGGGACCATCATCCTTCTTTTTGAAGGGCTGATTATTCGGACGTGGCTGGTTGTTGGTGCGTGTATGGTCGGGTTTTTGAAATTCGCGCCTTACGTAAGGTTCTGCGGCAGGTTTATTAGCGACAGGCGCTTCTGCCGGTTTTGGGGCCTGCGGCTGTGCTTGTTGTTGTTGCTGCTTCAGTACGCGCTCTGCGTTCTTTTTGGCAGTCCAGCGGGTATATATCTGCTCCAGCTTGCGTTTAGTGTATAGCGGAAAATCGCCCTGCATCATCCATGAATAATAGCTTGGCTCAATTTTTAGCACATCCTCAACGGGTTTGCCTTTGTGTTTGCCGAAATTGAAGGTTTCTTCGCCGGCCTCGTTATAAACCATGCGCCCGGCAAAATCAACGGGCTTGCTCAGGTTGGTAAAAAGGTGAAGTCCCTCCACATGGTTTACCACCGGGATGCTTTTGTTGCCTTTTTTATCTTCCCACTCTACGTTTTCATAACGCTCTATCTGGGCAAGCAACACTTCCATTGTAGCACGGGTGTCTGCCTCGGCAGAATGTGCATTGATAATGTCTTTATTGCAGTAAAACTGGTATGCAGCCTTTAGCGTACGCTGTTCCATCTGGTGGAATATGTTCTGTACATCCACAAAATGACGGTTATCCAAATCAAACAAAACATCAGCCCGCAAAAACTCCTCCATCAGCATAGGTATGTCAAACTTATTGGAGTTGTAGCCTGCCAGGTCGCTTTCACCAATAAATTCAGCAACAGCGGCGGCTAAAGATGCGAAGGCTGGCTCATCTTTTATATGCTCGTCATAGATGCCATGCACCAGCGATGATTCCAGCGGGATAGGCATGCCCGGGTTTACACGCCAGGTTTTCACCTCTTCGCTGCCGTCGGGGTGCAATTTAATAACAGACAGTTCTACAATACGGTCGGCGCCCAGGTTTGTCCCGGTCGACTCAATATCAAAGAAAGCAAGAGGCCGTTTTAAGTTTAATTTCATTTTATAGCTGTATTTTACCGGCTAAACGTGAAATGCATATTATTACGCAGTTACATGAACCGGAAGGCAAAGGTCGCAAAAGTCTTAAAAAGAATCTGAACTATAAATTTTTTAATTTATTTAATTTTAAAGATAAAAGCATTATTTTGTTGCTCCTAATTTATTAAAAAAGAGATATGAAAAGACTTTTACTCGCACTGTCCTTCGTACTATCTGCTATTGTTTCCGCCTCTGCCCAGGATTTCCAGTTCGGGCAATTTACCGCAGAGGAGATGAACATGAAAAACTATAAGAATGATACTTCTGCACATGCGGTGGTATTGAATGAGTTTGGCAAATCGAGCATAAATATCGGCAGCGACGATAACCTAAAACAGATTTACGAATATCACGTTAAAATTAAAATCTTCGACCCTAAGGCATTTGATAAAGGCACCGTAAAGGTCCTGCTTTACAGCAATGATAAAAACGAAGCGTACGAAGATATATCAAACATAAAAGCTGTAACCTACTACAAAGACGATAACGGCTTTACCCAAAAAGCTGAGCTTGAAGATAAAAAGATTTATCCGGTAAAAGAAAACAAATACTGGGCCAGCGCCAAATTCGCTTTGCCTGGTTTGCGCCCGGGATGTATAATCGAGTACAAGTATCGTATAGAATCCTTCCGCTGGTACAAAATCAGGCCATGGGAATTCCAGGACGATATCCCTAAAATTAATTCAGAATTAGAAGTGCATATACCTGCATTTTTCACTTTCAATGCATCCATAAAAGGCTACCTGAAGCTCACAAAAAATAAGGCAGAGATAGAAACCAAGTGTTTTGAAACGCACGGCGCCAGCTGCGATTGTTCGCTAATGAACTACGGCATGACTGATATACCTGCTTTTAAAGAGGATGATTACATGACGGCGCCAAAAAACTTCGCCTCGGCAATAAATTTTGAGCTGGTTGAATGGCAAAGCCCATACGACGGTGTAAAGCATAAAGAAACCAAAGAGTGGAAAGACATTGATTACTCCCTGAAAACTGAATATTCTTTTGGGGGGCAATTGAAGCGAAAAAGCTTGTTTAAAGACAAAATTACCCCTATGATTGTCGGCAAAACCGACGAGCTGGCCAAGGCCAAGGCTATTTACCAGGGCTGGCAAAAATGGTTTAAATGGGATAATTTTATCGGCATTTACAGCGATAATATCAGCAAAGCCTGGGATACACACAGCGGAGATGTGGCCTCGATAAATCTTTCATTATCGGCTGCATTATCGGCGGCGGGGCTTAATTCGGAAGTTGTTTTACTGTCGTTGCGCGATAATGGTTCTATCAACACCTTATACCCGGTTGTGGGCGACTTTGACTATGTAGTTGCCAAAGTAAACATCGGCGACCAATCATACCTACTTGACGCGACCGATCCGTTACTACCCTTTGGCATGCTGCCGTTTAAATGCCTGAATGATAAGGGGCGCGTATTTAGTCTCGACAAGCCATCGTATTTTATGGACATGAGCCTGCCGCAGCGCGAAAAAAGCAGCTATATACTGGACGTTACGCTGGCCGATGATGGCAAATTAAAAGGGACCATGACCAACTACTCTACCGGTTACGAAGCCTACAAGCGCAGGGTTGAAATTAAAAAATACAACAGTACCGACGAGTATGTAGAAAACCTGAACAGCAGGCTGCCGAAGTGGAAAATCACAAATCCAAAAATAGATAATATCGACAGCCTGGATATGCCGGTAGCTGAACATTATAATGTGGAGATTAAGGTTTATGATAAGCCGGAGGATGCCAGCAAACTAACCTTCAGCCCTTATTATATCGGCAGGCGCAGCACCAACCCGCTCAAGTTGAACGAACGCTCGTTCCCTATTGATATGGGTATGGCATCAGAAGACCGCTACACGCTGATTGTACACCTCCCTGCCAATTATACGGTAGAAACTCCTCCGCAGCCAACATCGCTGGCAATGCCAAACAATGGAGGTAAATACATGGCAAGCTACGAACCAGGCGACAATACTTTCAGCTTTGTTTATCTTACACAGTTCAACAAGTCTGTTTACGGGGCTGAGGAATACCCGTATGTAAAGGAATTTTTTAACAAGATTATTCAATCGCAAAAAGCCGAAATGGTTTTCAAAAAGAAATGATGAAAGTATTGATTGCCGTTTGCTTTTTTGCGGGACTGACTTTTGCGGCGAAGGCACAGCAGAATTATGATGCCAGCCTGATACCTAAAGATTTGCTGCCTTACGCAAGCTCGGTTGTGCGTAACGAAGAGATGACGATAGAGGTAAAGGACCTGGATAATGCCGTATACCATATTAAAAAAGTGATAACCGTATTGAACAAAAACGGTGACGAAGATGCCCGCATTGTAATTTATCACGACAAGAGCGATGTAATTAAAAGCGTAAAAGGTGTTGTTTATGATCAGTTTGGAAAGCAAACCGATAAGTTTTCCGAAAGCAAATTTGACGATGTAAGTGTAGGAAGCGGTTCATTGTTCGACAGTGAGCGGGCAGAACATTACCTTCCGCCGGTTAGCGACTATCCTTATACCGTAGCTTACGAATACGAAGAAAAATCAAAACAAACACTGAATTTCGACCCATGGATGCCGAACGCCGGCGAGGGTGTGGCCGTAGAAAAAAGCAGCTTTACCTTTATTTGCAGCCCGGATTTTAATATAAAAATAAAAGAAAGCAATTTACCCGGCAAGGCTGTAGTTGGCCGGAACAAAGACGGGCAAAAAACTTATAGCTGGCAAATAAGTAATTTAAAAGCGCTAAGGTACGAGCCTTTTAGCCCTTCCATAAAAAACTATGCCAGCAGCGTTCAGATAGCGCCGGAGAAATTTGCCTACTATGGTTTAAAAGGTGCTTATACCAACTGGAATGATTTGGGTAAATGGATAAGCGATAAATTGGTTGCCAAACGCCAGGATCTGCCTGCCCAGACTATCGAGCATGTAAAAGAGATCACTCAAAATATTACCGACCCTAAGCTAAAAGCCAAAAAAATATACGAGTACATGCAATCGAAGACACATTACATCAGCGTTCAGGTTGGCGTTGGCGGTTATCAGCCATTTTTAGCATCGGATGTTGACCAGCAGAATTATGGCGATTGCAAGGCGCTGGTAAATTATACCCAGGCCTTACTTAAAGCGGTAAATATCGACTCGTACTACTGCATCGTTAAATCGGGCCGGCAGCATAACATCAGCCTGTTAAGCGATTTTGCGAGCATGGGGCAGGCTGATCATATTATTTTATGCGTACCCTTTAAAAACGACACCACCTGGGCCGATTGTACCAGCCAGACCATCCCCTTTGGCTACCTGGGCGATTTTACTGACGACCGTACAGTATTAGCACTAACACCGGAAGGCGGCAAACTCTTGCATACACCAAAATACCCCGCCCCGCTAAATCTCGAAAAACGGAAAGCCGATTTCACCATCAATGAAAATGGAGAGTTATCGGGCTCGATGTCCACAATTTTTAAAGGAACGGCTTATGAAGACCGTGATGATTTACTGAAGGAACAAACCAGCGAGCAATTTAAAAAAGAGCAAAGGAATTATCCGATTAACAATATGGATATCCAAACGCTCGACATTAAGCAGGATAAAGGTTTCGACCCCTCGACAACGGAAATTATAAGACTGCGTGCGCGAGATTACGCTACCTTGCAGGATGGCAAGTATTATTTCCTGCTCAACCCGGCCAATCGCGAAAATTATGTACCTAAGCAGCTCCGTAACCGCGTTAATGATGTTAACATACCCCGTGGCGAGACAGAGGAAGACGAGGTTACCTACACCATTCCTGCGGGATACCGGTTAGAAAAGCGTATTTTAAACGTAAGCGTTGATAAGCCATTTGGCAAGTTCACTGCCAATATGGAGCTGAATGGCGACAAGCTAACTTATAAACGTAAGTTCCAGCTAATTGGCGGCACTTATGATAAATCGGTATATCCGGATGTGGTAGATTTCTTTCAGTCGGTTGTAGACGCAGATGAATACAACGTGGTGCTAATAAAAAGATAATGCGGATTGATAAGAGCCTGGACTAGCCGAAAATAATAATCCCCAGCACAATCCCTACAATCATAATCACATACAGCAGTATTTCGGTAGTGGCAAAGCGCTTGTACTTTGTCCAGAAGGAATAGCGGTCATTTGAATCGGCCATAGTGCGGCAAAATTATTGATTTTAATTTAATTTATACACATGAATAAAAGCGAGGAACAGGAAATTAAAAAAGAGTTCCAGTTGGAGCGCGTAATACTTTTCAGCGACGCTGTGTTTGCTATCATCATCACCATAATGGTTCTGGATATCCGCCTGCCTGAAGATATCCGGCATGCCGATGCCGCCCATGTAAGAAAGGCGTTTCTTGAATTAATTCCAAAGGCGCTGGCATACGGGCTAAGCTTTTTCCTGGTTTCGAAATTCTGGTTGGGCCATTTGAAAATGTTTAGTCATTTAAAGGACTATGATGCCAAACTCCTCACCTATAACCTACTTTACCTGTTTTCGGTAAGCCTGTTCCCGTTTGCGGTTACGCTTATATCGGGCAATGTTAATCCTTCGGGTCCTGCATACGGCTGGGGAATATATACCTATGCTGCCGTCATTTTTATTACCACTTTATTTCAGACCCTGCTTAGCCGGTACCTGGTTAGAAACAGCGAACGCTTATGTTTTGAGCCGAAAATGGTTCCCGTCGTTTTAAAATACAGGGCGCTGCAATATAATTTTATAACTATCCCTGTAGCCGCCGTTGTGGTATTTGGCATAAGCTGGTTTAATTTTCCGGCCTATTATTCAATGGTGGCAGTTGGCCTGTATGGCGCTTTTATGGGCAGATTATTTAAGAGGTTTTACCCGGAAGCGCGGAATGGCCTTGTGGTTATGAGGCTATTTAGTTCGATAAAAAAAAGGAGGCGCAGATTGCCGAGGGCACTGAAAAAGTCCAATTAGGATAAACGGAGTAGAGAATTTAGTTTTCTACTCCATTTTTTGTATCTTAAAGTGTCGGAAGAAAAGACACCAAGATGCTTAGTCAACAACATCA